>Ga0123352_10005665_pt1 | contig 18898 bp, 13 predicted proteins | sample TergutLab28metaG_FD_89700 | JGI IMG/M metagenome (GOLD analysis project Ga0123352, IMG submission 89700) | Labiotermes labralis P1 segment gut microbial communities from Petit-Saut dam, French Guiana - Lab288 P1 | ecosystem: Host-associated > Arthropoda: Insects > Digestive system > Gut ... | reverse complement strand
TTGCTATGCCATCAGGTTGTTGAAACCGTTTCTGACCATGAATACACTGAGAATGATCTATTTCTCCTACGCACACTCTGTTTTATCATATGGAATTATATTTTGGGACAATTCGCACGCACATCACACAAACAGTATTTTCAAAATTCAAAAAAGAATTATAAGAATTATTACTAATTCCGGCAGTCGCGATACATGCCGACAACTATTTAAACACTTACAAAAACTTTCACTACCATCACAATACATTTTCTCCCTGCTTGTCTTTGTAATTAAAAATAGAGATTTCTTCCAATCCAACTCTGAAATTCACAACCTAAACACACGCTACAATCGAAACCTACATTTACCTTCCACAAACCTTACATCAGTGCAGAAAGGAGTGCTGTTTTCTGGTAGTAAAATATATAGTCACTTACCATCAAACATTAAAGCCCTATCAAATGATGCTAAGCATTTTAAATCCGCATTAAAAAATTATCTCATTGAACATTCTTTCTATAGTTTGGATGAATTTTATCAATCTGCATCCTGACTGCTACAGCTCTCCTTTCGTTACGCCACTGCTACGTAGTTGCTACCTAATTTTTGTTACTAACTTTGCTTATTATTTACATAACTAAGGATAGCCACAAATTCACATTCATTATTACTAACAAAACTTATTATTTCACACGCCTCACTCTTTGTTGTCTCACCTGTAATCTAACCCCCAATGGTATTATGACAACGCACTGCACACCCTCTTAACATGTTCGGTAAATATCTAATGGAAAGTGAACATATATGTATGTATGTATATTTGTACGTATTAAATCTAGAAATTGTGTCATCCCCATTGTGTGTGTGAAACTAGGAAAAGGTATGTAGTCAAACACAACTTAATTGTTCACTGTCGGGTGTGGTTGTACTGTTAACTTGGTGTTATGTTTACTATGCGGCTGGATCTTTCACTGTGTGGTATGTAGTATTGTGAGGCACTTGTACTGTTGGTCGGGGTTTTTTTACAATGCAGAGTTCTTGCTTTATCGCGGGCATACTGTGTTATATGCACTATGTATGCGGCTGCTTGTTCTATCCATGTGGTGGTGTATTCTGTGCTGCTGTATGTTGCCACTGTGTTTGACTACATACCTTTTCCTAGTGTATGTATTAAGTTCAGATTCTATCTAAGACATTACGTTAGTGCTCATGGCTTGTTACTATGTTTTTCTGTCTAAGTACCCTATGTATTGTATTGATGAACTGTACATTCCGAGCAAATAGGATTCTTGTATAAATTTGATCTGACTTATTTCCGTATTATTATCATAAGTATTTTATTGTAATGACTCTTTCTGCATTATATCTATTGTTATATCTGACAAGTTCTATATCCTCCTCAGTGGATCTCTGGAATACTAAATAAATGAATGAATGAAAAATGAATGAATTTGAAGAAGGAACATTTCTTGGAAGCTTAGGTGCAGTAAACACATTTCCAAGAGGAAAGTGAGAGTGTAGAGATGTGACGTGTTTTACTGTCAACAAAATAAAACTTTAGAAGCCTAATCTTTTTTTTTAAGGAAAAATAAAACCCCCAAAACCTGATATTGGTGGATTAAATTTATTATTTCTTCATCTTTGTTAGGAGCAAGGATAGTGTAGTCACTATAGTGACTTGGTTAGGGGCTGGATGATCTGGTATTGGAATTCTAGGTGGTGCAAGATATTTAGGTATTTTCTGTAAAATGTCCAGACTGACTGTAGGGCCAACCTGCTTCCTATCCAGTGGGTACCAAGGACTTTTTCTCTGGGTATGAAGTTGCTGGTGCATGAGGCAGACCATTCACCTCCATCTAGTGCTGAGGTGAAGAAGGAATGGAGCCATATGTCCACTCCTCCTGATTTCCTTTGTGGCTTGTATAGGGACAACTTCACCTTTTTTTCATGTATGTTGCTCCTGTGACACCAATATTGGTGGAATAAACATTTTTATGCAAGCTTTTGTCAGCAAATTCAAACTTGAAAGCTTCTGCTTGTGGGTAATATAAAATGCCCCACTTGCTGCACTATATTTTGTGTCTTAAGAGTATGTTGGTAAATGTATATTAGTTTCCATCACTAAAAAGAAACCTCAAAGCTTAATGGTAGTGGACTAATTGTTTTGGTTTATACATGTATCTTCAGTAATGTGAATGGAGTTTGTATGACTGTTTTTTTTTGGCAACTGTGATCTCATGTGGTTGGTGCAACATGTACAAGATGCAGAAATACTGAAGAAAATTATGAGAACATACATTACATTTACATTAAAAATTTATTTGCCATTTTCATTAATATGTATTGTTTTGAGTAAAGAAATAATAATATCTGAATGTTGTAGTGAATGAAGACATATAGAAAGTTACATTATAGAAGATTAATAGGTAGGGCTTCTGTTCTTTATCAGCATGAAATGTGTACATTCTACAAAAGTGAAAATAACAGTAATAACATTTAAAGCCAAAGCCAGATTGAACCTGGTGTAAGAGTGATATATTGTAAAATCAGAGTCATCAGGTGAGATGTGTTGGTAGGTCTGAACCAAGTTAGCTTCAGTGCAAGGATTAATTTTGTATCTAAACATGAAATTCCAAAATGTAACATATAGTTAATAATTTTAAATTAAGGAGATCCAAATTGTATAGAAAAATGTGAGTAGCTGAATTAGCATGCCATGATGGTGGTGGGTACTGAAATGGCAGATCGTCTGAGAGAAATTGTTTGCAGGTGCATTGAAATCTTCAAATATTCTGTTACTTTAATCTTTCGTTCCTGAATGTTTTTGGTTACAGATGCTGTTTGATAAAACAGTTGTTACCTCTGATAATCTGACCATATGTTTTTTTTATTAGGGAAAGCTCTGTTTTGCATAAAGAAGGTGAGTCTGCAGCTGCAAAGAAACAAGTCATACTGCTACTTGTTGCACATGAATTTGCTCATTTTTGGTTTGGTAACCTTGTGACTCCAAAATGGTGGAGCTACTTATGGCTCAGTGAGGGAATTGCTACTTACTATGAGTACAGAATTTCTGAAAAGGTGAGGACTAACAAGTTTTGGATTTATGTAAAGCACATGAAAATGGACTAAATTCTCTGTAATAGGAGCTGTTTTGTGTGGGGTTGGCAGAACTTTTCTTGCTTGGCTTAATGTATCATTCATGAGACTGAAGTATACTATGATTTCAGATAGAAACTGATTGGAATATAGAAGAGCAGTTTATTGTAGATATATTCCAGCCTGCACTTGCTGGAGATTCTCTCAACTCGTCTCATCCCTTAACTTATGATGTCCATACTCCTGAAGAGATTGAGTCTCTTTTTGACACAATTTCATATAATAAAGGTCAGTAATTAAATATAGTTTAGTAATTTCATTCACGTAAGATTACATGATGATTACAAAACTCATGCAAGCCAATGTGTTCTAATTTTTTTCATGTTTGTAACCCTATGAATTTCTTACAAAATCACGTGTAAGGCAACACTGTGTACTTCCGGATTTGTCAGAGTGGTTGTCCATTACGCCTACACAAACTGATTTGTATGAATTTATTCATTATGCAATTATGCAGTACCTTCTGTGTGATCACATGCCTGCAGTAGAACAGTGCTTTAATTCAAGAAGAATATCCCTATTTACCAGTATCATATAAATCAGGAATTTCATAATTAGTAACTTGTTATAATGAAACAGGCAAAAGGGAACTGGACACGTGTATTTGCTAACAAAAAAAAATGAAGGTGTTGATATACATCAATTGAAGGCATGAAATAAATGTTGAGAAGACCTGCATCTCAACTTGATATGTATTGCTTAGGTACACAAATGGCTGTTAAGAAGTTAAATCTGTATGGAACTCATGTAATGAAATGACTTAAAGGATTGATGCAAAAAAAGATTTCATTATTGTTGGTGGTTTTGTGTTTTTATTGATTAAAATCAAATTGATGTTTAGAACTGTGTTTTCTTTAGTGATGCATCCTGGTTTGACTTGAGTGGTTATATAACTTTCAGAACAGCAACAGCAGGGTATGGAGTAGTGAAATAAGATGTAAATGAATATGGTTAAGAGAGTTTGTACTTATATTTGAGAAGAAGGGGAAAATTTTTGGTATTTCTTATGTTTGATAATTATTTATTATAATTGTTTGGTTGCATAATCACATAGTAAAATAAAATTAACAAATTTCATTATTGCTGGGTTGTGCAATTTTGGATCATCGCATAGTTTCTTTGTATAATATAAAATAAGCTCATATGATTTAAAAGACACAGTAATGCTTCTGTTGGAGATATGAACGTTGTTATGGAACATGGAGCATTAAAATCTATTGAGGAAACAATTTCTGTCCAGATGCAGTGTTTTTTGCCTATTAGAACAAACTTTGTCAAAAATATTAAACCCCAGTACTCATACCTTGGACACTTCTGCAGAGGCAGATGCAATTATGTTAGCTTAAGATAAGACACTTGATAGCGTTAGAATATATACTAGTCAGTGATGTAACCTTTTGGCATAAGTGGCCACTGCCTTACTAACATTCTGCCTCCATTTACTGCAGCCATCTTCTTCCTGTATTTAAAACAGTATGCTGACACACTTAGTAACAGACTGCCAATTACTTACATTCTGTATAAAGATATATGGTCTGTAAATGTATCTGGAAACTAATATATTCCCATTTGTTGTTATAACAGGTGCTTCTCTTCTCCGGTCGGTGGAACACTTCCTAACGAAAGAAACACTACACAAAGGACTGAGCAAGTACCTAAAAGAATTGTAAGTTATATTGAACACAAGGCCAGCACTAGGTAATATGATATCCTGTCTGAAGTATACCCTAAGCACCCTTTGATTCTTGACCTTTGGCTCTTTAGCATCACCCAGAAGGAACCTTATAAGCGGGGGGTTCAAAGATCCTCAGTGCCAGGTCATCTGGGTGATTAACTTTTTTACAGTGGCACCTGATATTTGTGGGTGCTCAGAATGGAACTTGCTTCATGGCACTCTTTTGGCACATAGAACTTTGAGTTGGCTCCAGATTGTTGTCCTGTCTTTGTAAGTTAAGTGTGTTTATATGACTTAGCATTCACTAGAAATGAGAGGGAGTGCAACTTTACATTTTAATAACTCCTTATTGGTAAACAGAACTCTATATGATGCATGACACAAAGCGTACACCATTGCTATAAAACAGAATTATCATTGGCATCCAAAGTCTACTCTTTGTGCTTCTAAGGCCATAGAATCTTCTATAGTAAACTGATAGTCTATATATATAGGGCACCTTCATTCTTAATGGATAAAATAATCAGAGAAGCAAGCCTGTGATTTACTATGGTTGATTGTAAGCCTTTGTTAGCCATAATTTTGAGAAAGTGCACTGTGCACTTGCTAAACAGGCAATATTAGCAACATTCTCAGAACTGCACTTGTGTTTATCTTGAAGATTGTTACTTGTAGTGAACTGTAGACCTTCATCTACAATAATGAAATCACTTGGCAGTACATAATTTAAATACTGTCGTTTTTTACATCAATAACACCCATTAATATTGCAGCTTGCTCATGATGTTTCATGTGGTGGAACATTGTAGAGTGAACCCTCAGTTATCTAATCTAATGGTGTGAGGGTGAGGGTGGGGGTGGGGAAGTTCAGGTCAGAAGGGCCACTAAGTCTGTGATTTTGAATCCACTTCCTATTTTCTGCATTACAGATTGTAACCCACCTGCAGTTTCACTTCATTTTCTCAGCATTTTAGTGAAGTAGCTAAGTTACAGTGCTCAGGATCAAAGAGTGTATTTCATGTGTGTATGTGTGTGTGTGTGTGTTTGCGCGCGCGCGCGTGCGTGCATGTGTGTCACTTGTGAGTAGATGGAAGATAAATGTGTGTGCTGTGTAAACCAAAAACATTGTTGACACTGATCAAGGACAGGAAGTTTATGGCTGAATTTATAGTGGTCAGTAACATTTATAGTTTGGTCAGTATGCACTTTTTGAACTGCTACCAATCCAACCACTCTGACCCTCTTGCCCATTACTTCTAGCAAACATGGACTGCATAGTTTTGTCCTAGCCACCGTGACAGTTCACAGATGACAAGCAGTACATTCTTATTGGAAATCATAAGCTGCAATTTAAATTTTGAGGATATATTGTTATAGTTAGCTGCATTGGAAGAATGATGCATGGTGGATGATCCACTAAATTTTAATGGCATATTTAGACTGTCATTACTTGTAATGGTGAAGGTGTTCCTGTATGTGCCATGAAGGTGCATGGTGGGAGTGGAGGTGTAGCTACATATATTCTTAACCTTGGCATTAGGTGGAGGTGAGTGATTAGCTTTGTGGCTTGGCCAGTTTACCACCGAGGAGAGAGCTGTTTGTATTCATTGAATAGGAGCTTGGGTGGGTGCAATAGTGCCGGTCTAAAATCTTTTGCAGAAGAGACAAATCTCTTGGACCTGCTGAGGGTCAAACAACAATGCCTCAGCCATTCAGCATGTAGCCTAGTCACTATATCAACTCTGCTTTCCTGGTTTGTCTTTAGTTACATTATATTTTCTTAAACATTTTAAACTAGCCTGCTGGCAGAATTTTCACCACTTACTTTGATTTTTGTGAATTCTTGGTAAGACTGAAGTCCTCACATATGAAGTAGTCGCTATATCTTTGTATGTTCCTTTCATTGTGTCACAGTTCTCACAGCAGTGCAGATGCAAATGACCTGTTCAGAGTTCTGGATAAACAACAGAAGAAAGACAAAATACTGCCAGCTGACATGGATGTTAAAACTATACTGGACTCATGGACCTTACAGTCAGGTTATCCTGTCATTCATGTGCAGAGAGTGGATAGAGGCATTCATGTTGTTCAGGTATGATTTAAAAAACAGTGATGTTAAGTGTACAGCAGTTTTCTTAACATCACTAAAATGAATGAGAGTATCAAACGAGATTGCAGATAGTATGTCAATGTCAGACTGTACAACAGTTGCAATTGCAGTGAATTTTTTACCATCATAATCTGCTTAACTTTAATGTACCATTATAGTTTATTCCTACGGGCTTTGATTGTAAGGGTGGTCATTACTGAGAACATGTAATGTTATCAATCAGAGCAGAATCAGTCAAAGGTCTGACAATAAACACTACAAAAATAACACTTCTATTTCCAGCAAATTATTAATAATAAGGTGTTAGAGCTTATACTAATAGTCTTAAACGAAGGTACTTGAACGTTGGTAAAGAGTTTCATCTCTTTGCTTGAGATTATGTTAAACCCACAGAATGTGTTTGGTGCTATGTTTTATTCACTCAACAAAATAATTGGGTAATATCCCTTACATTCAAAGTTTTGACAATTCACACTGTCATATCTCGTGAAACGTAGGATATATTTTGTCAGAATTCAGATTAAAAACCTTATGCAAAAATTTACTTGTTTAAGACTTGATTTAAATTTGAACAAGTTATTTTTCATGGACTTTTTAACACTTGAATATGAATCTTATGTTTATTGGACCGTGCATCATCTTGATAGTTGAATAAAGGAGACCAACTTGATGTCACTTGCTTTTTTATTTCATTATTTAATGCTCAACATGTTTTGGATGTTAATACATCCATCCTCAGGAGCTTGCAACTTATTTGTTGAGTTATTTCATGGGTTGTATTGCTCTGTAAGGACAGAGGTTTTTGCATTAGCATACTGTGTTTGTGTTTCAAGTCAGTTGGTAGATTCCCCATTTACTGTGGGGCGGGGTGTGGTGGTCTCTGGGCGGTTTAATCAGTTTGGCTATGGTATTGCGGCATTTATATGCTATCATGATGTTTGTGTTTCTGAATATGTTTGTGACCTTATGTATTTGCAGGGAAATGTATGTGAATGTTGCCCAGGAAATATCATCAAAAAACATAATCAAAAAACATACTCAATAACCATCGCAGCAGCCAATATTTGCAGAAAACCGCTTTCTAAACCACCACACATGTCACGACTAAACACTCGCCACTAAATAAGTACATTAATCCAAAAACCTCTATCCTTACAGAGCAATACAACCCATTAAATAACTCAACAAATAAGTCGCAAGCTCCTGAGGATGGATGTATTAACATCCAAAATATGTTGAGCATTAAATAATGAAATAAAAAAGCAAGTGACATCAAGTTGGTCTCTCTTTATTCAACTTGAATATGAGAGCACTACATTGTCTCAAAACATCAGCCATCAGTTTTACATTGCCATGGCACTGTGTCCAGAAGAACAGAAACCCAAACTGCACCTACGCAAAAGCCTAAAAGTTGCATGTTAGTTACAATTTGCCAGGAATACTGTGTTGTAACATTTATAGCCAGAAGTAAATTTGCTAAGACAACTCTTAGTGTAGACAGTGAATTCCAAACTGAAATCCCATTACTAATTTTCAAAGGTGAAGTATGTTAGTAGATGGGCAAATATAACTTTCACAATTTGTGCCCAGCTTATGAACATGGTGCAGGGGAAGGCTTTAAAGGAAAAAGCCAGTAAAGGAAAAGGTGAAGTAGTCTTGTGCCTAATTAAACACTATGCCATGAATATGTGTGGAGAGGGAATAGCTGCATGCATTCTTTTAACCTTGGCACTGCATGAAAGTCAGTGAGCATGCTCATACCCCAACTGCTTTATGCTGGAGAAAGAGCCCCCATTACCTACTGGGTAGGGAGAGGGTGGGCTCCGAGTCAGTCTGCACACTGGAGAAAAGAGAGAGAAACTGCCTATGTTGGGAATTGACAAATAAGAGCTATTATTGTGCATAATTGCGTTGAAGGTTTCGTTCTTAAAAATCTGTTACAGGAAAAGAAAATGTGGTTGGATAGAAGTTACTCAAGAAAATTAAGTGGACATCTTTGAGTGCAGGTTTTTGGAGAAAACATTTAATTTTGGAATGTAGCAAAAGATACTTTCAAAATCAAGACATGAAAAACACAGCAACTCTTTGTATTCCGATTTACAACTGATAATATCTTTTTGTATTCAGATTTACAACTGACAATATCTCTTTGTATTCAGATTTACAGCTGACAGTATCTCTTTGTATTCAGATTTACAACTGACAGCATCTTTTTGTATTCAGATTTACAGCTGACAGTATCTTGCTGTATTCAGATTTATAGCTGACAACATCTCTTTGTATTCAGATTTACAGCTGAGAGTATCTCTTTGTATTCAGATTTACAGCTGACAGCATCTCTTTTTATTCAGATTTACAGCTGACAGTATCTCTTTGTATTCATATTTACGACTGACAGTGTCTCTTGTATTCAGATTTACAGCTGACAGCATCTCTTTGTATTCAGATTTACAGCTGACAGCATCTCTTTGTATTCAGATTTACAGCTGACAGCATCTCTTTGTATTCAGATTTACAACTGACAGCATCTCTTTGTATTCAGATTTACAACTGACAGCATCTCTTTGTATTCAGATTTACAGCTGACAGCATCTCTTTGTATTCAGATTTACAGCTGACAGCGTCTCTTTGTATTCAGATTTACAACTGACAGCATCTCTTTGTATTCAGATTTACAGCTGACAGTATCTCGTATTCAGATTTAAAATTGAAAGTTATTATTGAGATTTGTAACTAACAGTAATCTTTAGCAAACTGATTGTTTGCGTCAGAGCCGAAATATTTGTTGCTTGCTTGGTGTCTTTCTGGGGAGAGAGAGACTGTCTTTTTCTGTGGATATGTGTCAGTGACTTGTGTTAAGTGCAGAGAAGCAGGGGATAGCTAATAAGTCAATTTGTCAATATTAATTTTCATGTCTATCCATGTTCAATTTCATGTCTCCTCCTCCTCCTCTTCCTTCCTTCTTCTTCTCCTCCTCCTCCTCCTTCTTATTCCCTTCTTCTCCTTTGTCTCCTCCTCCTCCTTCTTCTTCTCCTCCTCATCGTCCTTCTTCTTCTCCTCCCCTCTCCCTGCTGCTGCTATTTAATCCTCCTGCCTGTATTATTCCCCTCATTTCTTCCTTTATTATTTAGTGTAGGCTATACGCAGTTGTACTGATGTTCATAAAATTGAAATTTGTGTTTGTGATTGAAGGGAATAACACACTTTCATTTGATCATTCTTTAGGAGAGGTTCCTGCTGGAGAGACAAAATGATACTGTTGGTGCAACATGGTGGGTTCCTATTAGTTACACCAAGAGTACTAACAGTGACTTTACAGACACCAAGCCCAAGGCATGGTTGCGAAATCAACCGGAACTTATGTTGGAAGAAAACATAACAGACACCGAGTGGATCATCTTCAATATACAAGCAACAGGTAGAGCAACACTGTACAGTACCAGATCTCAAATATTCATAAAGCCTGAATATCTGACTAAATTTTAAAAATTCCTGACATGCAATGTACAATTCAGTAACTATCACTGTAGATGGTTAAAAAGTTATAGATGTCTGTGTGGTTAAGCAGCAGGCCTTGAAGATTTACAGAGCAGTGGAGGTAAGGTGCCACATGTTACTAAGAATGTTCAACAAATAATTGTGAAAAGTGTGTGTTAGCTTTGTCATGTCTGTCTGTCCTTCCACATGAAACAGTGTCACTCTCACCAGACAGATTTTTGTGATGTTTCATTCATATTGCTTCTCTGACTGTAAAAGTCCTGAACAGAAAACTTGATGGCTATGAAGATGGTGCCCAGCATCAGCAGAAAGTGATTCTATGGCTTAATCCAACAGGACATATTATTTTAACGGGACAATGGCCAGCAATATGTAAGTACTGGCAAAATGTCCTGCAAAGTATGGCCATCATTAAATCTTTGGCAGAAAGAAGTTTAGCTGTGTGTCAGGATGAAATTATAGGGTCTCCTACAGAACCTTATATTTGTTTCTGGGGAATAAAATGTCTTATTCTGGGACTCATTTGAGGTAAAATGCACTTAATAAATTTATCTGAAAACTTTTAAGTTGTTCTCAGGCCTGTGATGATTAACATTTTATTTGATTATTTTTATATCTCTTTTTCTTCATGCTGTCACATATAATTTGTAATCATTTTAATTCTGTCAAGCATGGAAGTGTGTAATTAAAAATTTTTCAAAAGTTATCACTATTACAAAATCACCAAAAAGCTATGACTGTTTAAAGAATTTATCTTAGGAAAAGAGTACCTTACTGCATCTTACTTTCAAAACCATGTAAGTCTTGCAAAGCTCCACATACTTGGTTTTATTTTTCTGTTTGCTTGACATATTTTCTCTTCATTTACAGGCTTCTACCGCGTGAACTATGACCCTCTCACTTGGTCCTTAATCACAAATCACCTGACTTCACCATTCTATAGGGACATTCATGTGTTGAACAGAGCACAATTACTGGATGACGCTTTCAGTCTGTCCCGTGCAGGACTACTTAACTACACCACAGCACTGGAACTCAGTACATATCTCGCTGAGGAGATTCATCTCATTCCATGGTTGACTTATAATGATATAATTTCATTCATTAACCGTCAGCTCCGTGGGACTGACATATATGACAGTTTTAAGGTGAGCAGGGTGTTCTTATTGAATAAGAGCATCTTTCTAAAGTTTATGAATTCAGTGAAATAATTGTCTCAGAAGTATTCAGTTTCTGTGGATTGTTTATGATTAGAACATGACTGGCATTGTGTATGGTTGCATTAGTTTTTCCATATTGCACAAAACTACTTAAAGCTGCAGTTTGACTAAGCCCAGCAAAGTGGACGATCACAGGACATTAACACCTTGCCGACCAGATGGTCTTTTCATTAAATACCCCCATTTCTTGGACGTTTTAAACACTTTGAATGTTCAACCCCATAACATATTCTTCTTATGGTTTGACACTGTAGATTAAGCTCCTGAGCCCCAGACTACAGAAACTGCACGTAGATAGTCTAGTAGTTCATCACTGAATGGTATTTCTCAAAACAAGACCCTTTGTGAAGCAGAACAATGCAGAATTTACAAATGTATCTAGTTTCACTTCACTTCTTATGTGCAGCACACACTTTACACTGTCTTGCAGGGTACTTCTTTTTTCCCTCCCTACTACCAACAATTTCTTCAAGTTTGTGTATTCTGAAATCACTGGAGAGTCTGCCTGGTGGGTCCTGTTTAGGCTCACTTGGTGTAGTTTGCTTCTCTGGCAATTGAAGGGCATCAGAATTGGACTCACTTTGATTATGGTCTTCTGATATCCAGGACCTTCCTACTTCGTGTAGGAAGTTCTTGTACTTTACTTTTTTGTTTGTATTTAGTGTCATGTACACAAAAAATTCGTTGAAGAGAGCACAGTTTAGCAGATATAGTACCACTTTTTTCGACCATCTTACAGTTTTCCTCAGAAATGAGTAATAACTGAGGTACTGGTCTGCCCTGTCTATGCCTTTATGAATTTATTGTACTGGACAACAGCATAAGGCTTCTTTATTTCCATATTTGTTTTCCTGTCTCTCTGCCCTGTGTTTACAATTGTTGCCTCATGGATTGTACTTATCATTCGTGCAAGTCTTTTGTCCTTCCACACTTGCACCATTACATCACCTTTTCTCTGGAACACTGACTGCCCTTTTTTCAAGCACTTGCCGTCCCCTTCTAGGTCACATGGAATGCCCCTGTTAGCCCTCATAGTGCCACAGACTCTCACGTTTCTGTCTAGCAATGTTTGAGCTAATCTCATGCTGTTATAAAAATTGTCTTGATAGATGTGATGATTTTGGCCTAAGTTTCTGTCTAAAAGTGATAACACTGTGTCCTCTAACTTCTTTCTGGCAGCTGAGTATATCTCCATGTTGCAGATATAACCCAATACTGCCTCACACACCCTTCTCACCAGCACTGCATGTTTTGTTATTTTTCCTGGATTGTATGTCCTAAATTTCAGGGGACCTCACCGTGCGATCATGGCTTCATCAAATGATAGTTCTTGTTTTGGGCTGTGGGGGTCAGTGAACCAGTAGTCTCTTATATTTCCCTTTCTGACTTGTCCCATCAAAATTATTAGTTCCAAAAACTTTCTCATTTCTTCAGGTGTGATATTGGACCACTTCAGTGTTTTAGGCGAGACTTTCCATTTTTCTGCACTTTGACTGTGGTAAAGATTAGACTGTTCAGTAAGTAACAGTATAAGATCATCACTAGCGATTGAACTCACAACTTCAACAACAGACTCAGGGTTATCGATTACTATATTCAGACCTGTGATTTCAAGGAAAGGCTCATTGTTTGGTTTTTTTTATCAATTTTACACCATACATTACTTGTTTTATCATCAGAGTTCTCCAGTTCTCAACTTTCTTCCTCTGTTGTACTTGTTTCACTGTTGCTAGTAGCAACTACGATAGAAGATCGCAATTGTTTATGTGAAATAGTAGCGGAGACGTCACTGTCTCTGTCCAAACTTTCATTGTCACTATTATCAGAGACATCAGAATGTGTATCTGCATAAACCTCATGCAAAATATTGTCCGCTTGCAGAACATTCTTACGCAAAGCCATGATTGCAACTGAAAGGAAAGCAGAGAGAGTATCTGAATGAGTGGTCCCTTTGTTGCAGGCTTATGTTTCTAAAAATAGGGGGCAATGGCCGATCTGTTTATTTGTATCTTGAGACTCAAGCATCCTGCATTAAGCTGTCAATAACCTTGAAGCGAAAAGTGAACCAGACCTGCTGACAAACGAATGTGCAGGATGTTGTGTAAGAAAACGTAGAAATGCACGACCTGTCAACAATGCATAGGATAGCAATTAAGCGTTTCTATGTGGCCCAACAGCAAGGTGTTCAACTCTAACTACATATCTACGAGCAGATTCATTCTTGGGATTGTAACAGTCTTAATCTAATGAAGCATTTCCTGCCATTTGTGGAAACCAAAGGTTTATTACAATGTTCACAAGAAAACAACAATATTTCCTTGTCCTGACCCAAATGAATCCAGTTCATACCCTTCTGTCGCCCTCTTTGTGTAAGATGTATTTAGTATTTTGCAAGTGATCTCTTCTGTTCATGGTTTCCAATGAAATTTGTTCTTTTCTATTTGCAATACATGCCCCACACATCAAATCCTTGATGAGGAGTATAAATTTTGATTCTTCTCATTTTGCTATTTTCTCCAGCTCCATTTCAATTCTTCTCTCCCCAGTCTGCATACTCTCTGTAGTACACCAATCACAGATAGTTTCAATCTGAGTTCTTCCTATAATGGGTAAAGCTATGTTTGACACCAGCACCAGATAACAGACAACATTTTAGTTTTTGTATACAGTGAAACCTATGATGGGATTTTTTCTGTTGTAGGAGAGTTCCATTTAATACAGGCACTTTTAAGTATGGATCATAGGGACTAATACTTTTACGGTAAAGACATGTTTCCATTATGCCCAGTTTTTGTTTAAGGCAGGTGTCAGCGTATTTTGGTGGGGATAATGTAGTCAGTAATAACAACTTGTTATGGGCTGGGAGGTCTGGAAATCAAATCCTGGTGGGAGTGAGATTTTGCACATGAGTTCAGACTGGCCCTGCAGCCCACCCAGCCTCCTCTACAATGGGTAGTGGGTCTTGTCCCTGGGGGTAAAGCACCCAGGGCATGGCATTGACCATCCACACCCCTCCCCATTTAGTGCCAAGGTTAAAGAAAGAGTACAGCTATACCTCTACTCTCCCTCTGGGCCTTCATGGCCTGCTATAGGGTGAACTTTAACTTTTTCACTGTATTTTGAACACAAAAGTTTTTGAAATGAATAGGCACATGATTGTGCATATCACACAGGTGATTTGTCAGTTCTCACTTTTCCACTTGCAAATCTTTTGTTGTTACAGATTCTAGCACATTTTTTTTTACCAACAGAGGGTTTACTTATTTATTCTGCAACTGGAATTTATTTTTTGTTTTTTTTTTACTGTCCATGGAAGATTGTAAATGTTTGCCATTGGTACTCGTATAGCAGAATACATCTGCCACACCTACAGTATGGTCTGTGGACTGCATGTCTGTGTGCAAAAGGAAGAGGAAGTTATGAATTACATGGTGCTTGGAATGATTAGGCTACACACTGTTGCTGAGCTCATCATGAATAAAATATGTATTGATGACACCTTCAGTAAAAACAAAATGTGCTCCATTCCCAAGCTTGTTACAAATAAGCCAAGCACTCTTATTTTTGTTTTATATATATATATTTTTTAAAAGTGTGCATGGTGTATTAAAAAATATATATATATATATATATATTTTGTTGAGAAGTACCAGTTTAACAAAGGTCCAGTGTTTTGAGATAATGTTTTTGATAAGGTTCAGTATTTGAAATACAGAGTTTATCTTTTATCACTGAGAAGCACTGCTGCTGGAAAGCTGCCTTGCTCTGGTCAATGATAAAAGAAACACTGTGTATGTAAGCCATGAACTAGTGCACTTCCAGAAAATGTGTGCAGATGTGTGTCACCAAATGTATATTTTTAGTATATGTTTTGTTGATCTTTTCATTCAGGTGGTAACATTTAAAGAACAGGTCACATCCTTTGCACGTGAACAAAATCTGATACCGTGAAAATCCAAATGTTGGCTGTAGTATGGTTCTGTTACAGCTATGACATAGTAACCTGCAACATACTTCTCTTACAGGCTTATGTCCTTACTCTGTTAAACAAGCTGTACAATTCTCTGGCGTTTCAATATAACACAGAAGACAGCCATGTGATGAAGATGATCCAGCCTACTGTAATAGAATGGGCATGTACCTTAGGCTCGAAGGACTGTGTTGCTAAAGCCTTGGAGATGTTTTCTAAGTGGACTGAGAACCCTGAGAATTATATGTATGTCAGCATGAATACATTTGTGTTTGTAATGTTAAAGGTTACAGGAGCCAGTAAGGTAAAATTACTGTACTAGGTAATAGTACAGACCAGGTAATGAGACCATAAAATGGCAGAGGTAATGGCTCTTGCAGTAAAATCCTCCATGTTGGCTGTCTACATTGTTGGAGAACAAAATTGCATTTTGGAGACAGTTTCTGCCTTAAAAATCACGGAGAGATTTGGAGCAACTCTGTGTATCTTAACCTCATGGTAACAAGAGGAGACCGAAGGACATAGTCAAGTCATTTGCTGGTTAAATGTACATGTATATATAATCAGTATTTGTGGATGAATTTGCATCTATTGAAGATGGAGGGAGATACAGTTTTTGAAATCCTGCATTTTATTTTATGCCAATTTGACTGATTCTGTGGTAGAATTACATTTCACTTGTTCACTGCAGTAGCTGCAAGCCATATGTAGACATGCACATGTTTAACATGCATCATCTAATTATGTAAAAGAGGTAGGTTTGAGCATGGATTGGAAGAGAGAGGAACTTTAATGTTTGCAAAAAAAACGTATAAGAGACAAACATGTATGTAGAATAAACCACAATGACAGAAGCAGATAGGAGATTGTTACTGTAATAGAAAGCATGTGTTCAGGGTGTACAATTGGCACAGACACAACAGGTGAAGCATTGACATGTTCCATGCTTATAGTGACCATGTAAAAGATTAACATGGTAACAGAGAATTGTGTGTGGAACTCATAAACCCTAGCTTCATATTGTGCTCTACAAATGCAGTGTTGCTAATGTTATATTTATGTAATGTAAATTTATCATTCAAAAACAAAATGCAGTTTGTTTCATTTGTGGCATGCCAGGCTTCATGTTGTGTGTCCACAGGGTAAGTTCCTAACCAATTAAGGATTATATCAGTTGCAAGTGTGCATGCATGTGTCTGCTTGTGTTTAACTTGTCAGATATAAACTTGCATGTTTGTAATTGTTGATGTATAAGTAGTATTCATATGTAATACAAAGGAATACATAGTTCTAATTTATTGTTATGCAAAACTTCATATTCCTAGCATGTGCACTAGTATTTGGTATAAAGTTTAAATGGGGATAAACAGAGTCACATAAAAGACATCTTGGAGATTTCATATTCATACTTCTTTCCTTTTTAGGAAGGCTACATATTATGAAAGCATATGTGATGAAATGCCAGGCAAGTGTAAATTTGTATAATTGACAGATTCTTAGAGGAAATAGTCTCAACAGTGTGTCTCAAAACAAGAATGTGTACAGAGCAGGTACATTTGTTAAACATTCTTTTATTTATGTATGGAATATCATAGTCAGATTCAGTGCATCACAAGTTGTGTTTATATTGCAGAATTCCACCAGACATTAAGAAAGCAGTGTACTGCACAGCTGCCAGAAATGATAACAATACATGGTTGTTGCTGTGGGACCAGTATCAGCACCACCACAGTAACTCTGATGCCAAGTGGGATATGTATAAAGCTCTTGGCTGCACTGAAGATGAGGATCTTCTGAAGAGGTGAATATCAAAATGAATCTTATGTGAATCTTACATTTATTGGACCGTGCATCATTGTAATAGTTGAAGAATAAAAGACCAACTTGATGTCACTTGTGATTCTTATGTACTCAACATATTTTGGACATTACTGTATCCATCATCAGGAGCTTGCGACTGTGCTGTTGAATTACCACATCGGTAATTTTGTTTCATGGTTCGTTGTGTGTTGGCGATTTGGTGCGGCTGGGTTTGAGTAGTGTCCATGTTGCAGGCTTCAGCAAGTGACATCAAGTTGGTCCTTTATTCTTCAAATATGAAAATGAATATTAAAGGACTGTGCTACAATTCACTTGTTTACCGTCATCTCGTAACTAACACCATGGAGACGAGCCCTTCCTCAGAAGGTAATAGTTGTGAATAGTTCCTCATCTAGTCAAGAAATTCATCCCATTTTGTGGACCAAGAAGGTTCATTACAGTGTTCACAAGATCCCACCACTTGTACATATAGTGAGCCAGATGAATCCAGTTAATGCAATCTAATCCTGTTCCTTTAAGGTGTATTGTAATATTAACTTCCCATCTATGTCGCAGTCTTCCAAGTGACATGTTTCCTTTAGGTTTTCACACCAAATCAATAAGTGCGTTTCTCCTCCCTCCAGTATATGCCACTAGGTAACTGTCATCTATAATTTAAATAGCCCTTTAATACTTTGCTGGGACATTTATATGCTAGATGCTAGAAACCACTAACTGATTTAAATTATCTTCAAAATCTACATATTAGAATGTAAAGATTAATAGAATTGTTTGAATTTGCTGTATTTTGTCCTTGCAGAGAGTTTAACCATAATTCAAGTTTTTGTGTTCACATTATCACTACAAGCTTAATATTTTCATTGAGGAAACAGGGGGAAGCTCATACCTAGTAAATATATGAAGGTACATAGTTTTATGTTGTCCTGCAAAGCAAAACAGCAGGTAAGGGTGAAAACTGTGCCATGAGTCAGTTATTTAAATATTTTGAAAACTGCAGGCTGTGCTTGTAATCCGAATTTATGAACTTTGTGACTTACTGCCTATTCCAGAGTGGAAGAGTCATGCGGAATTTCACAGAAAATGAAATGCTAATGACACTAAAAAAAAAACAACTTTTTTTGTATTTTGGAAAGGGTATTACAGGTTATTGGTGGTCATTTGCCTAGAGCACTGGGTTGAAAAATGCCCAGTACTGTGACTAGTTCTGTACAATTTGGATGCTTTTTTCTTTTTTTGCAGGTATCTTTTAAATGCCATGTCTAAAGGTGCGGAGAAATATATGCTGACAACAACTATTGATAATGTGATAAGTGGTTCTCCAAAAGGTGTAAGCAGCATTTTAAACTTTCTCAGTGAAAACTTTCAGGACGCTTATAAAGTGTGAGTAGTATTTGTTGAGCAGTTGTCTCCACCCGTAACCTGCAAAAAACCACACATGTGCACCCCCCCCCCCCACCCCCACAACT
>Ga0123352_10005664_pt1 | contig 18900 bp, 6 predicted proteins | sample TergutLab28metaG_FD_89700 | JGI IMG/M metagenome (GOLD analysis project Ga0123352, IMG submission 89700) | Labiotermes labralis P1 segment gut microbial communities from Petit-Saut dam, French Guiana - Lab288 P1 | ecosystem: Host-associated > Arthropoda: Insects > Digestive system > Gut ... | reverse complement strand
CCAGCCAATGTACTGGAGAATGAAAATTTCAAGCTGTACTGGAATCGCAGCATACTTACGGACAAAACAATACCTTTTAATCGACCTGACATAACTTTTATGAATAAGAAAATAAAGAACACCTTTTTGATAGACATAACTGTCCCAAACACACATAATCTCGCCAAAACAATAACTGACAAACAAAACAAGTACCAATAACTGGTGAATGAAATATGTGCTATGTGGAAGCAAAAGGCAGCAAAAGTGATCCCGATAGTAATATCATCTACAGGAGTAATTCCAAAGTCACTATCACAAAGTCTAACAAGACTTAACTTGCACCCAAATACATATATACAACTGCAAAAACCTGTAATTCTTGGCACATGTTCAATTGTAAGAAACTTTTTAAACTACAAGTAAGACCACTGAGCCTAATCCTGTTGATTACTACATCCCAGGATAGGTGAATATTTCCCAGCCAAAGCTGAGAAGTGAAAAATTAGATGATGATGATGATGATAACAATAATAATAAATTTATTGGAGTTAGAAAAATGTGATCTTGAAATAATAACATTTATGAATGTAAATACAAACATGTACACAACAACTCCATTGTTAAAATTCTGTTGAAATTATTTTTGAATGTAATAATTATGAACTGTGGTTTTAGTGGGTTTTGCTTGTATGCCAACAATATAGCCCACATATGCACCACCAATTTACTTTTTTTATTGGTTTGGTTTATTTGTTCATCCATTCAGTCACACATATAACATTGGACATGTCAATTACAGATTACAAATTATATATTACAACACAAGTTATAATATATGGACATCCACCCAATATAGTATAATAAATAACAATTCAAAATTTAAAGACCAATTGGAAGTCGTATCTGTCATTACATCTAGAAATATGTGTGTTTATATAAATGTGTGTGTTTATATAAATGTGTGTTTATATAAATGTGTATTTATATAAATGTGTTTATATAAATGTGTGTGTTTATATAAACGTGTGTATTGTAAGAGCATAATTACCTTCCTACTAACATACAAAATACATCTCATTACATAAAGCAATTCAGCTCTACTTTAAAAGTTTTCTTCTTACAAATTAATTTTACTCGGAGGAATATTTTACTTGGAATTCCAATAGAGATCTTGGCCCACTGTAATTACCCTAAAATTAAATATCTAAATAATCTTACATTAATATAACTCACATATTATTATTTTTACGTTACATTCTTAACTTGTAGGTATAAATATATAAATACACACATTCCTTTTTGTAGTGACAGATACCACTTCCAATTGGTCTTTAAATTTTGTATTGTTATTTATATATTATATTGGGTAGATATCCATATATTATAAGTTATGTTGTAATATATAAATTGTAATCTGTAATTGACGTGTCCAGCGTTACATGTGTGACTGAATGGATGAACAAACAAACAAACAAATTACTTTTTTTTTAATTTTACATTCGTACCGTGCATCTTGATATTAGCAAAGTTTTATTCATTCACCAACTGATGCACTATTTGATACATGCTAGTTTGTGTAGGGGTGAATAGGCATGCTGGTAATAGGGAAAGCACTGTCCATGTATCACCAAGCATTTACTGTCTGCTGTAAAAATTCCCGTAATGACTGAAGGTAAAAGTATATTTCCAACAAAGTAAATGTTTTTGAAACACATATAACATTGCCTGGCTAAGGTTACTTGGGCAACAGCCACACCATGCTGACTGTAACTATGTCAGGGAGCTGATATAGCAATTTATCTGGTCCCTAGATTGCCTGTGATGCATTCTGACTACATTTGCAGGGCAAACATTTTTCAATTTATGTCTGACAACAAAAAAGACAAGTTTTACTAATTTTGAAACAGGTACATACACAGTAATTACAAATTTTGTTCCATACAGACACTGATACTTGACAAGTTAAGGGGTCTAATTACAGTGCCTTTAGTCGAAACATGTCAATGTATAAGTAAACCCATTAAATTAACCTCAGTGATATATGTAAATTATGTAACATTTGAAGTTTAAAAGTGTGATCTAGAGAACAAGTCCCAACAACATGTGTAGACACAGTCAGTGGATGCAATAAAGACATGTAGCATGAGATGCAAGGGACAGCATTGTGTTGTGAAACCACTTCATTCATAGTCCAGTGATCCACTGATTCTCCAGCAGTTTTCACAGGTACAGAGTCCAAACAAACATTGTTGAAAGAAAGGTATTCTAAGATGAATTGATGAAGTTGGTCACATTAATTTTTTATATTCATTAAAACTTTGTGTTAAAGAACAAAATATATGTTATAGGTTTTAAAAGTGATGTTAATTTTCAGGTAATATTGTGAAACTTGTAAATTGCAATGCATTATATTTCTTTATTCATTTATTATCTAGATCAATTTTTATTCCCATGAAGCCATATAAAAGTGGTATGTTGGATATGGAACACGTCAATAAAAAACACATTCATACAATCTACAGAACACACTATAACTAGAATAAAATAAATCAAACATCAATACATAGTATCACACAGAAGCTAATTCTTGTTTGTTCCAAGTCAGGAACAAGACAGTATTACATACACAATACCAAACAATGCAGTGCTAAAATATAACAAGGTAAAAGCAATTTATAGACTGCATAGTATATGCCAAGCAGCTTGAATTACCTACAGTGAAAGGAATTTAGACTATCAAATGTCCTAGACAATAAGGCGGAGCATGCAATACATTACAGTACAATAGAAAATTGATGGAAACACAATACAGCAGTATAATAAATTTGTATACAGAAGACTAAACAACACAAGTAACAACTTTGCTGTACTGTATTGACAAACTGTAGAATGCCACACTGCTTTAGTGTATTTAATTTTCATTGAAAGCTTTAGAAGTTATTGTAATATTTATAAATGCATGTAATGTTGAAATTGTTTGTTGTGTGTTGTCATGTGTTCGTTATAAAATAATTCAATTAAGGTCTTAAATGGTTTAGTTTCTAAGTAATTTCTGGTTGCAGTTCATTGGTTTTTCATGTAGATGTTTGTGATAAAATTTATCGTCAATTTATTATTGAATGTGTATTTGAGCAATAAATGTTCTTAATTTTGATGTATGGCATTATATGGCATCATTGAAAATTCTTCTCTTCATACATGTGCCCTTAATTAACTCACAATGTATCTACAGCACTGATCAATTGAGTTGCCCTCCCGTTACAGAGACATTTGCAAAACATGCCCTCAACTTACACAGACATCCCTGAAATGGAAGAGTAGTGTGATTTATCAGCTGTAACTGTTTATTGGGTTCACCTGTGGGGACACCCACATGTCATTCCATCTCCTATTCAATCCTGTTTCATCTCACAGCTCTCCTTCCTCTGTCCATACACCAATCAACACTCGACCTAGTCAACAGCATCTTAACCACCACAACAAACCACTCTCTCACTCCCTCCTTCTCTGTCTACTTCCACAAACAAAGGTAACAGCCCCTGACAAGAAGAACTACCTTCTGGAAGCCACGCCCATCAGCTCTGCCAACCAGCCAATGGCAGAGCAGGCTGACCAGCAGTGACCTGTATAAAAGAAGCCATCTGACCAGCGAAAAGCAGTTCATTTGGAAGGAGTAAATTGTCTCTGACACATCAAGAAAGAATCCCAGCAAGGTTACATCAAGACAGGAGGCACGACGCCCGAATGCCCGCCCACGATGCCTTGTGGGCCGGGCACACCACCGCTCATCCCGGCATACAGCAAGCAGCCCTCAGCCAGCAACAACACCGGCCACTAGCTGCCGAGGTTCACCGTGGCCCTCAGGTCAAGCCCAGCCGTGTATCAAGCAGTACTGCATGACCAGATGCTTCTCCACGACATCGCACCGTAGAGATGCTGACCGAGCGGACCAGTCGCTTCTCATCCGGCAGGTTTTTCACACTACATGCCCTGCTGCAGACCATAACTATTACACCACCATTAAGTCGTCTCCATACTGTACAACTACTCTTGACACTAATAAACATTGTTATATATGTGTGATACTGGGGTTGTCTCTCTGAACAATCCTACAGCATCCCACACACCGATCAGAGAGAGTGTGGCACACAGTCCACAGGCTTTGATATAAGCAATAACACAAAGCATCTTGAGAGAAGCTGAACAACTTTCACAGTAAGAGTTTATATTTAAAAAAGCAGAAAAATGCACATTGCCAATGGCAGAGCAGGCTGACCAGCAGTTACCTGTATAAAAGAAGCCATCTGACCAGCAGTATCTGTTCGATTCTTGCCGAGTAAGGATGTGTGCCTTTCGCTCCGCCTGACGCTTGCGATATTAACAACGTAACCAACCTCGTTTAGTGTCGGCCATCCTAATATTAGTATTGACATCACCCATATGAGGAACGTATACCCAGTAATTGTTAAATGCGAAAAACAGCCTACAAATTCAACACTGTGAGTCTACAGCAACAATGGCGTATATGCAGGGCCAAGAGCCCATGCAGTATACTCAGCCTGAAGCAGAGGGATCATTCGACCATTCTCACCAAAAATCGAGTGTGATGCAGCAGACCCAGCTCCCACAGCAAAGGACGCCCAACTATAACCAAAAACAGCAAATATGTTCCCGTGTGTCCTCAGCAACAATGGTATATCTCTGAATTTACTATAAACTGGTTCTTATTTTTCATCACAAAGAGCATAACAGAAAGTATATACTGAGATGACAAAGGTAATATCTTCAATTTCCTAAATAGATTCCTACATGCAACCCTTTTTTTTAAACCCTAGCATAATTCTAATTATATTCTTTGAACAGTAATCATAGACAAATTTAAGGCATTCTTTTTTTCCTATGGAAAAAAAAACACATAAAAACCTGACATTAAATGCAATACAATACAGTACAATTCGTGGACCATGACTAATGGAAAATCTGAACAGTCGTGATGACTGAAGCGCTGGATTGCAAAGTGACATTATTTGCCAGAATGAACAATGGACTCTGTATTACATTTGTATACATCACCAATAACAAATGAGGCCCTTCCTGCATGTGTCAAGTATTAATTAATCTATACTTACTTTCAAGGGACATAAACAAGAGCAATGATATATTGACATAAGATATTACTGTATTTTAATGTGTGCTATTAACATGGCATAACATTTCTAATCACACATATATTAACACACCATCCTTGAGGGTCACATATTTCTGCTGCAACGTGAAGGGTGAATATTTTATTAAACAGGCAAAATATATAAATGTATCAAATGGTTTTATTACATTATTTATTAATGAATGACACAGCAGCATTAATAATGTTTTTAAAATTAAATCTTCACCACTTACAAATAAACCTGTCAATTACTTACTGTCTGGTCATCCATACATCCTTATCAACATCCACCCTCTAATCCTGACACCTCGCCACCTAGTCACACCTAAGCAAGGCTAACCCATTTCAACCCACAAGTCAGAGTTCATTCACAGTTACAAACTGTGCAGTAAAAAAAAGTATCACACTATCAGGCTGCAATTTGCCATAGCACGAATGATGCCCAAAGTTGGCCACATTTCTGCATCATGTCCTGATGAACTGTAGGGCTCATCAAGCCTTCTTATCAAGAGTTACTTGGGATCTATCCTCTGTGCGAGGCAGACCACCCATCTTCATTTAGTAATGAGATGTAGAACATGTACAGCTATACCTACATGCACACATAGGTATCCATGGCCTCGTATTTAAGACACAGTGACAACTGAATATGAAAATTTTTTGGTCCTCTATTACCTCTAATCTATGGCATGCCCAAAACAAAGTTTATGTATGTGCAATAAAATAGTTTATCATAACAACTGGCACACAACATGAAATACGTGGTATATATCTCATTAAGAATTAACACCTTGATCTGAACTGTATAGAGATATGTTGCATAATAATTTGAATTCAAGGTAAGTAATTAAAGACCCATGGAGTGCGCTGTGTTTATGAGTTACCATCTCTGTTAACCATGTAATGCCACTAGCACATATCTCAAAGCTTTATATATTTCCAAGTGGGATATTACTCCACTTATTAAACTACATTATGCAGAAAATTGTGTCAAGTTCCACTGCACAGTTGCACCAGGGCCCCAGGGGTCCCATGTCTTTTATAATAAAATACATATATGCAAAAAGTTAATCTTTTCTTTCATCCCCCAATCCATTCATATTCAAATATCCTGCAAGAATGTGCATATTAGAAGAAGACTTATTGATACAGGTATGCTAGAGCCCCAGACTAACTGAATGTGTCACTTGTCATGTAGTTGTATCAGAAATGAAAGACTGATAAATATTAAAAAAAAAAAAGGACTTCAGTTTTTTTAGTAAAATGACAAAATGCGTTATATTCTAATACAGCTAAAATTATATTTCATGGTGTCCACCAGCCAACACTCAGTATAAAAAATGTATCTCAATGCAAATTACTTTCAACAGTATAATGAAGTGTTAGTTCATGTTAGAAAGCATGAAACTGCACTTTAGTAAATAAATGTGTAAGTGGCGCTAGACAGTGCTCTGCCAGTTGGAACCAAATCCACAGGCTGTGTCAGAGTCGGAGTCTACCGTTGCCTCTCTGGAACTAGTTCTAGACTCACTAGGGGGTGTGCTGGGCATGCTGTGACTCATAGCAAAGTCCTGTGCTCGCTTTGATCGTCTTTTCTTAATAGGAGCAAACTTCGGAGGAGGCATCAGGTGTATATCAACCTGAAACAGCATAAAACCAACTTCCAACTGTACAATACAACAGTAACACAGAAGAGAAGTGTGGGCAGTAACAGAAAAAGGGACTGAGGCTGATGATACGTGTTTTATGAAGTTTCCAGCAAGAGATTCATTCTGAGAGAAAAAAAAGTGTGATGCAGATAACAGAGAGGAGCTACAGTAGAATTTTAGGAAGAAAACATATTACAGAAATAGACACTATGAAGAAGTTCAAAAACAGGAAGACAACAACTTCCCAAAGAGAGCTTTTCAAAAAGAAAGTGGAATACATATGATAATTACTTTTGATTGGAATCTCTCTTTGTATCTGTCTGGATAGAATTGGTATACAACACTTCAAAGGCTGCCTCTGTCTCCACCTACAGGTTGATGACAAGGGAACTAGCCCAGTTTCAAAACCTAGCCTTACTTAAAGATCTATGCATAGCATGGCCCAATTCCCACTACAAGTACACTCAGGGTCTGCCCATGGTCAGGGAAAATATTCTTAGCTTGCATTTCAAAGCATCTCTTCATGATCATACTACGCCTTGAACGTCATCACCAGTATGGACACTCCTATCCCAACTCAGAATATTTGACTAGGACATCATTGGAGCATAACTGTCCCTAGAGTGTGCATCAGGCTTATGAGTAATTCTTGTTACATGTAGACACACACCATATAGCTGCTGAGGTGCGTCTTGAAACAAAAATGAGAAACACCAAATAGCTTCTTCATGCCCATCTGTCCATAATTAAAGGTGACTGAACTACCAAAAAGATTTATACGAAACTTGGTATGGTAGACCATCAAGAAATTCTGTTGGACTGATCTAGTTGTGTTTAAATTTGATTAATTTAAAGAGCCGCCTATACTTAACTGATTTAATAAGCTTTGATGTACTTGTTACAGGCCTGAAATTATTACCACATGTACGTTGCGTTCATTTAATTTTAAAACATATTTTACTTATGAGCCAAAATAAGGAAATGCATATCTTTTCATGTTCTTTATACATATATAAATTGCCAATTTATTGAGGTGCTATTACCATACATCATTTCAGGACCCCAAATTAAATGGTGTAGGTGGCATTCTAACCTCACAAGATGTATTTTGCCATACTGTAATTACTGATAGTAAAAAATTAAAAGTTTACAACAATGGGAAGGCCTTCAATGACACAATATCCATACAAAGTTTCATGAAAATGGGTCAGAGTAATAACACATTAGGCCCTAAACAATATACGAATAAAAGTCACCTTCCAGAAAATAACTAACGGTACAAAGTGTGCACAACCAAAGTGTTATCTAATTTGGTACAAACTGCCGGCCATCTAGGCAATGTGATTTAATTTACAACACAATGAATAACCTAAACAGTGGATAGATGTTACATGTACATGAAATTCACAATTAAGGCCAAAGGTGCACTTATCCATTCTTCTTCTCCTCAACTGAACAGCACAGAATGTCCAAAGGAAGTATTCCCAAGATGACACAAAATCACTATCATAGACCTTCAGAACCATGAACATCACTATTTTTCTCTGTGTTGTTACCTGCTGGATGTTGTCAGCAGAGCCCCATGTTTTATGCAGTTTCTCACTGCTTTGCCCAACACCCAGGAAGTTGCTGAATGCTTCAGTTGTCCTCTTGACTCTCACATTCAAGGAGCCAATTCTCAAGAAGCGCAAGTCCTTTTCTGCAATGAGAATATACAATTCACACACACAGTATTATACAAATAGTATACAAGAGTACAAAAATCTTACTTTATTAGATATTATGTCAGAAATAAGGCAAAGGAGCCCCAGAGAATGCCATAAAGGCAAACGGGGAAGTAGATGTATAGCACCACTCATTGTTACTCTTGGCATTAGATGGTTGTAATTGGCGAGCTTCACGTCCAGGACGCTTTGCTCCCCGGGGAAACAGCCCTCAATACCCGGTGATATGAGGCTGGGTGCACTCCACAGCCAGTACAATCACATTTGGGAGAAGAAAAAAATCTCACCTGCTGGGAATGGTACCACATTTCTTCAGTTGCACAGACCATAGGCTGATCACTACAAAGACTGTGCTATCCAGACTCCTTCCTTGTATGTACCATGGGTTATATCTGTATTTGGATATGGCAATGCAGAACTGGTCCTATTGCTGGTGGGTTTTCATGTACAGATAAAATTATAGCTATTCTTTTCACATACTGCCTTACAACAGGTCCAGTGCCCCTTCCACATCAAGTCCTCCACACAATGTGATCTCTTTCTTCCAGTACCTTCCAGTTTCCTTAAGACCATCCAGTAGCTGCATATGTCTTATTCCTCATCTTCCCGTCACTTCTATCCTTCCTTCTATCTTACCTTCAACAATTATTATCGTAAACCAAATGTAAATTACTAATTCTTTACTGTCACTTTGACATCCTGTGTGTTTTTCATCGTTCTTATCTCTTGTTAATAAAATAACTTTATTTCTATACTATAAATGAGAAAGTAATCATTACAGAGAGGCTAATAGGATAATTACTAATAATATCTGACCATTACTGTGTGCATTTGCATACATGCAAGGGTGGAATTTTGCCCATTCTTGATGGCAGAAGTGAGCCACATTGACTTATTGGACTGCTTGGCCCTTCAAAATGGGACCAATAAGCTGTCCCTCATATATGGATGTCACTGCAAACTCTACTACTTGCAGTACTAATATAATATTTCAGTTAAATCGGTGCTTGCAAAATTTCATTTTTAAATAACAATACCTTTTCAATTTTAATACATTACACTGGAAAGCCACTCTACCTGCATGTTTTTTCCTTGCTTTGATTTCTGAAAGCAAAAGAATACAACACTTTTAAGTATAATGTAACAACAAAGTGAAAAAAATGAAGTAAGACTATGCCTCTTGGCTTCCTTGTTAACTTGATTAAGGGTACTTTAATCACGTTAAACCTCTTAATGCTCATAAAAGCTTCCTTGATCTGTATTAAAATTAGCATTGTAAAAAACAATGGGCAACTTTCACTCTAAAAGTCAAAATGGCCAAGAAACTGCAAAATGTGGCAAAGCCTGGATATTTGTACTACATATGTGTGACAGAAGAAACCATTTTGCAATAATTTGCCTCCAAGAGTTAAGAAAACCAATGTTGAGTATAGTTAACAACTTCTGTAACATAAAAGATAGGATAAAAGATGGACAGCAACATACACACTGTTCCAGAAATTTTTAGTTATGTATTACAGATTCTAGAGACATATGTACTTCATTCTAGTGCCAGAGGGTCATGGTCAACCTCTGTTCTTGTCTTGAAGAAAATTATACTGCTAACTCACAAGCATTTTTTCAGTGGCCCAAACCAGGGTGGGAAATGATACGTTACTTGTAAGCCAGATGGGGATATTTAAAAGTGACTGCAGAGTAAAATGTCTCTGAAATGGTAATTAAAAGATAATTATTCAAACTAAAACCTATGATGGTGGGGATGACTTCCAGATATGGAGGGTAGCTATGAACATTTTAAATAAGTAGTCTCAGACATCTGACAATAGGTGGTCTGCCAGCCTGGCGGGTTGAACAATGGGGTGGTAACAGCTCCTGCCCATAACAAATGAGTATGCTATGAAATGTTACACGGAAAGTCTATGCAAACTAAACAAACATATTTTATGGGCACAGCAACAAGCATACAAACAACAAGTTAAAGATGACATGGTATCTGAAACTTGGATTGGGTTTTCAGGGTTAAGGTACAAAGTAAAGTGAGTCTGGATTGGGTCAATCACAAATTTCTCGTTCAAAGTGGTGGTAAGTACATAGGCCTACATTAAACGTGAAAAGTATACATTACTTATCAAAACCTTAAATTGTTTTATGGTTATGCTGTTTTATATGTGCTATGGATCAGACAATAAAACTTGATGCAGGGCTACATGAATAACTGAGCACTGTTATCGAACACATCTTACTCTCCCATCATGAAGGTGCAAGGAGGATACACAGAACATACAGAACCTGGATTGCTTGATACTTAAGCTGAACTAATAACTAATACACTGTGTATAACACTTTATTTATAATAATGTTATAATTACAAAATTTAATACTATTCTAATTCTATCAGAGTCATAACATTTTGCGGGATAACTGAAATGTGATCTTACCTCAAACTCCCAAGCATCTGCCTTCTGCAAGCATGCACAGCCAGCAATTCTACTAAAAACATGCATCCCACACTTGTTACAGTGGCTGCACTTCCAGCAACAGACTACAAGAAGTAGGCAAGGCTCACAAACACATTAGTAATTCTACAGAAAATAACGAATTGTGATGTAAACTAATGTACAATTATTGAACAGTGATAGTTGTGCTACTTTTGAAACCATAAATGTGTGCATATATACACCATATTGATGGGAAAACTATTCTCCACATGAATAAATACTGCATCACCTTATGAGAATAGTATTAACAAAGTTTCAAAATATACAGCAATGCAATTACACATAATTTCCATATGCATTGTTTGCAATTTTGTGTACATTCTGGGCTTCGATATTTATTGTACAGAAGAAAATCTACTTATGTAAAGGGAATCACACACACTGCTGTAACATATTAAATGGTTTTTGTTGTATTTTGTTTAAAAAAATTACATTTAAAAATATTTCAAACTAAAACTTTAGACGTTAATAAGACCTGTATATTACACCATTAGCAAAATTTACAAACACAAGAGACAAAAGAATTATGATGTCCCAATTATGATTTAGCATATGAAGCTTTAAAATGAATATTTAATTTAACTATGTTGTCTTGTTATGCCCAGAAAATGAATAACATAACTCACATGACAATCATGATATATGGTTTAAGAAATATTTATGCACACAGTCTGAACATCTGAAACACTTAAGCCTTCACAGTAAACGTTCAACAAGGTGGGAAATCATAGTACAAGCCTGTTTTGTCCAATTATTAAAACTTGGAGTTAGCTCTCAAATTAAAATACTTGCATTTAAACACGTGATTAAAGTGATAAACACAGGCAATGGAAGTCAAAAGGAAAGAAGACTGTAATTACAGATAATGTAATATTTCAAACTTACACATGTGTACAAGCATATGTAAAAATGCAGTTTATTTAAATTTTGTTACAGTAGGATGTCTACAAGCATAAAACACAGAAACACTAATCATAATACTGCCATATATGTATCTGGCTCTCATTAAGTAAAAAGGCAATTGCATAATTGGTTACATAATCCCAGCTGACTATGCAAATGAGCATATTTTGACTAAAATTACTGAAGAGCCCAGTTTCAACATTTACTTCGGTCAAAACAACAACATATGACCTCATATTTTCAACTCACACATTTTAATTACAGATATATGGCACTTTAAAATGAAATCATTTCTCTAAATAAATGTTTGCGAATGAAATGCCTACTTCACGCTGTCTTATGACAGACTTTCTCTAATCTGTTGTCTGTACTATACAGAGGCACAACACACTCAATGTAACTTAGAGAAGTGCTTAATGAATGCTTGTGATAGCCAGGTTCTGTTACTACTTCTGATGGTAAAAACTGAGTTTGGTTTTGTGCTCAAGAGACAAATACTAAAAGTTTTGTGCACATCAGATTAAATAATTATTATCCTTTATGACTGAAATTTTTTAGTGTTTGGAAAACTGCTTTATATTGTAAGTGGACTGTATAACTGAGAATTCATTACCCCATGGTGTAGTAACAATGAGCCCAACTTGTGGGCAATATGAAAGGCTGGAAGCTACCTCACAGACTGTCTGGACAATTTCTGGGAAGTTTTTACCCTTTTCAGCATTTGAATAAGATTTCAAGGCCATGAGGCATGTTACTGCAAGACAGTCTTAAAGGACTAATTAATTTATTCACTTCTTTGTTATGAAAAAACGCATACTGGTTGCAGATACTAAATAAAACAGCACAAAACAAGACAATGAAAATAGATGGGTAACAAGAAAGTTTAATTGACTTAATAGTGTACTGTTTCAACCGAACAGGTTTTACAATGTTGGTATATTTTAAAGCATTACATACTGAGGATAGCCTCAAAGACCTTATTCTTAACAGCAGTGTCCAGGCTGTGATTCAAATTGAATGTCTCTTAAACATAACTTTTAGAGCACTACCACAAAACCAAGCATGGATGGGAAAAACAAGAAATCCAGAATTATGACAGGAGAAACTCTAGGAAACTGGCGACTTAGAATTCTGGGAAGGAGATATGGGGAAGTGGGAGGATAATAGAATAAATGTTACAAAACGGGTTGTTAGGATGAGATGTGAATGGAACTGGCTCTGCATCATTTCACACCCAGTGACAAGTTTTAATACTGGTGGAGCTGAGACACAAGGTCCTATTACAAGTGTTTGATGGTTAATTAGAAAGGATGGGGAAACAGGCAGTTGCAGTCTGTTTCAAAACAATAATATTATGATGATGAATCATCCAAACAGACTGATATATTCATATCTTCAACAAGGATGTAACCAATGTTGAAACTAGTCTAGTCAGTGAGTATATGTTTATACATAAAATACAAAGCATAATGCAGGACAAAAACTTGAAAACATAGCCAAATCCTGTAACATCAACAATATACTACTTAAACAGGCATTACAGACTGGCAAGATTCAAGTACTTAGACAAACGTGTCTTCCTACGGTACCGTTTTACTTGCCTTAGTGTACCGGCCGCTACAAGTCCTACAAAAAGAGAGACAGATTCAGATGCTTAGAAACAGGTACACAAGATTAAACCTCAGAAAGACTGACCATTGGAAAGTTCATGAAACTTGCTAATGATGAGGTACTGTCATGAGCAAATTCCTTCTTGGAGGAAATAGGTACCTACAAAATTTCTGTATTTTGTAACACAGTTCTCATACTGTTATATAAAAAATGTTGTTCCCAAAATCCAATAGTAAATTTAAACTGGCTTTGGCACAGATTGTTAGGCACCAATCCAACCATGGAGACCATAGTGCAGTGGTGTGACAGTTCATAGAGAGGACAAGGACTGCTGGACTCTAAATTCATGAAGACACTACACGCCTTGCAAACATCAGTAACTATGTACAAATGAACACATTGTGAGATCCCACAACAGTTGTATCTGAAGAGGTCAATTACAAGTCTGGCACATACTCAGCAACAACTGACACTTAGCTTGTCTAACAGTCAGGAAATTCAGGTTGATCATTTTAAATCACTGATATTATCACATCAGTATATACTCATTGTACAAGATCCATTTGTAATTCCTGCAGGTATCTTGCCTCTGGTCCAGGAGTTTTTAAATCAACCGACCCCTTAAAGTATGGAGGTTAAGAATGATTACATCTACACTTCCACCCACTTGTACGTTTTAATGGCATGCAGAGGGTCAAATTCAGCTTTGTACTGATTAAGGTATCACTTTTAAGAAATTCAAATGGCATATATGTAGTCCTTACTATACACTTAAATTTTATGAAGACAATGAGATTTGTCTGTACAGGAAAATTGGCTAAATGCGCTCTCACACACTTACCATTTCATGGATGTGTTCGTCAGTTTGTTGACAGATGAATATGATTGGGATTGACTGTAGAGAGTTTAATGTGGTCACTAGTATGTATAAAAGACCCAATCTTATATTGAGTAAATCACAGGGAAAAATCATTTGCAACCGAAAACAGTAAGAACCCTACATGACATTACACCAATAAATCTCATAGCATTTAATGGCTTATGTTATCAGAAGACATATACTTATGCTGTCTTTACAGCTATATTATTATCCCTCTCTTTTCATCATCATTATCATCATATATCTTTCATGGATTTGGGTCACTTGTTGACCCGTTCTGGTCTCACGTATCCAGAAGTCTCTTCAAAGGTCTACCATAATTCCTTCTGCCAGATGGGCCAAATGTCAGTGTTCAATGTATATACAGCTGGAGAGAGAGAACTTATAATATGACCAGTAAGAACTGGTTGAGCATTTTTACAAAGAAAATTACACATGTGGGGATGGTGATGTTGAATGTGACCCAATTAACAAACAGTCAGATAAAGAAGAGTTGAAATGCCTCTGTAATTTGAATACTGGCCGGAGTGTGAATGAGATAGATTTCATGATACAGGATCTCTCTTAGAAAGCTGCCAATATGACAGTGATAAAAAAGGTTGCTATTATGGAACCCCACAGAAAATTCCACTACTGAACTCTACCCTGATCCACCTAACCTAGTCACTTCTTTCATATATATTTTATTTCTTTAAGATCCATTTTAATGTTGTTCTACCCCCATGTGCATGAAGTGCAGGTTTTATAACTAAAATTTTGTGAACATTTTGCATCTCCCTCGCTGAATTATTTTTTTCAGTTTCTTATTACTTCATGCTTTCATGAACCATATATACTCCTATCAGTTCGTTCTCAGATGCTTTCGACCTGCTGATGAGCAGTCAACACAATATTTCATGAAAATTATATTCTCCATTTTGTGTGTAATGCATGACAGTTCCTGAATGAATGGTCAGTCTTTCCAAAGAACTTTAAAAATTCTCTCCCAGTAAAAGAAAACAAACCACTATGACTGTAACATTACACTAAGAAGCTTTAGCAATGCAATGAAAGAAAAAAAAAACACATTCCATAATATATAACCAACACCTGTAGTGTTATGTTATGTTATGTTAAACAACTCTTGAGTGTCTTTAGAATAATCAAGTGACAATGGAAAGATCAGAGGTGTAAATAAAGTAACACAATAAAGTTCTCCATTGTTGACAAACCTTTTGCAGGTCAAGAAATTTCTAAGCCAGTTGAATCTAGTAATATTGTGTAATTTTAGTCAAAATTATCAGTACTCTTAAATCATACACACTTTCATCCCATTCACTGTCACTGACCTTTCTTCAGTACAAAAACATATAAAGAAATATACTTAGGCGCAGGATGGAAAAAAATTACCCTATGTTAATTTTATTTACTTGCTTTTAAAACGTAATGCATTAATTAATGAACTTATTTTATGAGTTATGCTTGTCATGTATCAAATATTCGAATACCAGTACAGTATTAAAGAATATGGGTTAATTATTTTATTATGCTATATATATATAAAACCAGTGTTTGAAATGAAACAAAGATGAAGAATGGTAATTATTGCACAGTTCTAAAACAGACCATAAGAGAAGCAGAAATTTCTGCTAATCCAAATTTGGAACTACAATCACACTGTAGTTTTGTTACTGCTGATTTGGACAGATATTCTATTTTAATAACAGACATGAATTGCAATATCTTAACCTGTTGCAAATACACAGGTCCTACACGGTTATATCAAATATCTTATTACATAAAACATGTGTCTTGAGATATTTAACAGACTTCTAACATTTCATGAATTGGCATAACTGCATATACATAAGACTAGTTATCAATAGGCTGATAGACAGTATTTCATGTTATAATACTTATATTAGTGGCAGTGGCAGTGGCAGTGAAATACCATGCATTTGTGTATTATTACAGGTAGTGAAATTAAAGACAGACCATTAGGGTAGTCAGAATCACAGCCTTCTTAAGCACTGGACTGACCTTACCAAATGCATGATACACCAGCTCCCAGTTCCTGCTACTCACTCAAGATACATGTAATGCTTCTACATCCTTCTCCTATGTATGGTGGCACAAGTACTGATCAGGATCATCAAGACTGCTGTAACTTCACATCCATCACATGAATCACCCTTCAATACCTCTACATACGTGCGTTTACAAATAAGGTTAAGTTCTGCTGGTCTGTCAGAGTTCATTGTGTTTGTTTCTTTCTAATCATCTATATTACCATTTGGGGGGGGATTGTTCCTTTGGCATACTGTAGTGTTAATTTTGATTCATTTAATGCATACTTATGGAATCAACAAACATTTCCTAACATCTTTGCCCTGTTAAATGCAAGTGTTAGTTCCAGGAATTTAAATCACTTTATGAAATTTTAAATAGGTCCAACTTCTGACTTTTGAAATTTACTGTTTAATGTTCCACATATTCCTGAACACAAGCAATTAAAAATAGCTACAAATAACATTTATTTCTTTAAGCATAATGCAATATTCTTATCATGAAGCTGATGACATCAGCATTAACATTTTGTCCACACAGCAAATAAATAAGCACTACAGCACCATGTAAACATACCACTCACATGTAACCCTACAACATGTACTGAGTAGGCCTTATTATCCTCACTGAACATGATGATTACATGTTCAGCATTCCTACTGCATATTCAGGAGAATCCAGATTTGTTCTCAGCTTGACTGAGTTATTGTGTAGATTTTTTTCCTCAGTCCTTCCAGGGGACTGTACCCTCCATTAGCACCTTCATATCAATTATGATCACTTCCTGTCCATCCTTCCCAATTTATCATTCACAGTCATACTCCAGTTTGGCACATATAACCAACAGAGTTTAGATATCTTGTTAAGCTTTTGAGGTGTTGATACTTTTTTGTGTGATGCTGACCTGGGACAAGTTACTCTGTTTCAATTGCAGAACTGCAGACTCAGCCAGACAAAGTACTGAAGATGGAGTTCCCAAATGCTGGATGTGAATCAGAAGTCATTTATGTGAACATATAAAAACTACCAAACTCATGAAAGTTTATCTGTTTCTACTTCTTGATTTTAGGTATTGTCAGACTGGGTGCAAAAAGGAATGAAAGGGAGGCTTAAATCATCTAAAGAACAAAGCTGCTCTCCAAAGCAGCATTTGTAAAGCATTAGAATTTCTGTGTTAAACTGCTATTCAGAACACTGTAAAATAATGGCAAAGCGTGCTTTAGCAATTTAAATCTGAGTGGTAAGTATACATACCACCAGTTACATTAAGAAACTCTGAATTCACCATACAGTATATGTACATTTGTATGTGTATGTATGTTCTGTACAATTCTCACAATCAACACTAATTACCAAACAGCATGAACTGAATGGTCTTTTTAGTGAACTAGGACTGTGTTCGCTGTGAGGCACAACATGAATTTTATTACTATCAGGGGTAATTTCAGTCTTCAGAGACTTAAACAGGTTACACATCTGGCACTAAGTGCACAGTGAACATGTAAAACAAACTACAGTCCACTTTACCTTCCTCACAAGGTTTTCACATTGCAGTTGTAGAACAATGTCAACTGCTTCAGTAAACACATTTCTCACTGCTTGTCACAACTGCATAGGTTATACAGAACTCAAACGTAAGGGTAAGTGCAAATGATGGATTTGGTGGGATGGGAAAGGAAGCAGATTGGTCTCTTTTTGAAGTAATTTTATCCATTTCCTCTGAAAGGACAGTGCAAAGCCATGAGAAACATTTTGATTACCTGGTTACTGCATAAAGAACAAACCTGTGATCTCCCAAGTAGGAGACAGGACTGCTAGCAACTCAAACATAAGCTTAAGATTGCTTGTGCTGTAAATAGTGACTGAAAGACTTGCCTTATGGAAGACTTCTCGTTGTACTTGTACCACCAATTCTATGGTTAACAAAATTACAAGATGAATATTTGTTTAATTACCGTAATGCTACTTACAAGGTGCACATGCACATGCATCTGTGCAGTTGTAGCAGTCATGCTAAACACTGGCAACAAAGCTTCAAATAAAGAACTCGTGCAGCATGCATCATTTAACCACAAGAAACAGGCAGCATTCAAGACTGTAACTACTGTTCTATGAAGTAAATTATCAATTAATGTGTTGGATAAAATGTGCTTATTTTACTGAATATATATATATATTTTACTGAAAAAAAAAATATATATATACAGGGTGTCCCAGGAGGAATGTGCCAGACTTCGGAAGGGTGTTCCTTATGTTAAAGTATACGGATATAACCCAAAACACCCATGTCCAAAGTTGAATGGTTACGAAGATAATGACCAGAGAAGTTTGAAACTTTGACAGCTGTTACACACTTATTGATTATCAAATACATATTAAAACTGGCAGGAATATGTGGTTTCTGTAATGTTAATATCTGTACTTAACATCAGACTAACTT
>Ga0123352_10005663_pt1 | contig 18902 bp, 20 predicted proteins | sample TergutLab28metaG_FD_89700 | JGI IMG/M metagenome (GOLD analysis project Ga0123352, IMG submission 89700) | Labiotermes labralis P1 segment gut microbial communities from Petit-Saut dam, French Guiana - Lab288 P1 | ecosystem: Host-associated > Arthropoda: Insects > Digestive system > Gut ... | reverse complement strand
GTGCACTGGTTATGAGAAAAGCAGAATTAGGTTGAGCAACCCTTACTGCTACCACAGCACTTGTTTTTTTGTTTGTAAACTGGAAAAATGTCCCCTCATTTATTAACGAGTCTCCATTTGCTGCTTAACCTGACCATAAAGGGGCACAACAGTAACCTGTTAGGTAGGTTTCGTCACAACCCTCCTCCCATAAGAATGGTACATTATGAACAGCCTTGACACATTTGATGTGTTTGTATAGCCTGCCTACCTCACACAGCTGCAGAAACCTGATGTTCAGGTGCCATGTGTAACTCATTGTGATGTGTTTAACATGCTATCTTCAACTACTGGGGACAAATTTGACTAAAAGCAGCATATATGTCGCTATGTTCCTCCATCAAATCTCAGTGGACTGCCCTGTCTGTTTCATGTAAAATTTTCATACTCTAAGGTACGTGGTCGGACAATTAAGTTCGCGAACTCGCCACGGTGTGCTTGCTGTGGCAGCACTGGACAAAAGCCTTAGTATGGTCTGATGACGTTGACATATCAGCATTTCACTGGGGTGTTGTTGTTAATCTATGGTAGTCTCTTTCTGAGTGGCATATATTATTGTCTGCATGTGTTTTGGTGTGCCACCGTGAGAATGTCGGAGCTTGAATTAGAGCCACAATTTGCCAAGACATTTTGGAGTGGCAAGATGACATTTTGGGTCATGCCATCACAGGTGATAAAACATGGTTCCACCAATACGACCCTGAAACGAAGTGGCAAAGTGCACAATGGAAGACTGTCAATTCCCCATGACCAAAAAAATTCTGTCGGTCCAAATCAAGATTCAAAACAATGTTGTTGAATTTTTTTGATATTAGAGGGATTATTCTTTATGGATTTGTAACAACTGGACAAACAGCCAACCAAGTTTACTATTTGGAAGTACTGGAAAGGCTGCATGAAAAAGTTAGACGGAAACGACCCAAAATTTTTGCCAACAACTCATGGATCTTGCATCACGACAATGCACCTGCTCACATGGCACTGTCTATGGGGAAGTTTTTAGCTACTAAACAAATAACTGTGTTGGAACACCCTGCCTATTCACTGGATCTAGTCCCCAGTGACCTTTTTCTGTTCCCGAAGATAAAGGACATATTGTAAGGAAGGAATTTTGCTGACATTGATGGCATCAGGAGTAATACAACGGCAGCTCTGAAGGCCATTGCACAAAACCAGTTCCAAAATTGTTTCGAAGGGTGGACTAGGCGCTGGCATCAGTGCATAGCCTCCCAAGGGGAGTACTTTGAAGGTGACCACGGTGGTATTCAGCAATGAGGTATGTAGCACTTTTACCGCGAAGAGTTCGCGAACTTTATAGTCCGACCATGTATGCTTTAAATCCTGGATACTGTATATGTATGAAGTTATCCTTTATTGTTACCAACAGGTCTGAAATCTTCTTAGGCAGGACACTTCAGTAGGGCACTATGTACCATTCACTTGCTGCACAAGTTGATTCAAACAGCAGTGCCTATAACTTGAGTACAGGAGGTGCCTAGAAAATAACTATCTTGAGTTCCACAGTTCCCCTTAGTCCTCTAGGTGAAGGCCAAGTACTACCATAAATTAGGATACAACTGTTTCCTTCCCAGTTCTTTTAAGTTCATCAAATGTGATCAACCTCTCATATAGATCTGAGCACTGCACTATTCTGCGATATTACGCAGCAAGTAGTGGTAATTTGTTACCAACATTTCAGGACAACCTACTGGTCCCATCTTCATGGTCAACAAGCAGGGGGGGGACTCATACAATTCTGTGCTAAGCAACCACTGCAGTTTGTAGATCTATGGCATTCACTTGAAGAAACTGACAAAAGTCATGAACAACCTCAGTCAGCACAGACAGTAAAGTGGCCAAGATTCAAACCAAGCACACATCTAAAATACAACTCCCATAATAACCTTCTCAGTTAACTGGAAAGTACTGGAGAAGAAAATATTGTGGGCCATTTCCAGATAGTATTCCACCATTTGCAGGGACAGGTTGAAAAAACCATTAAAATTTTTGCTACAACACCAAGATGTTTAAATAAATCTGACTTCTTAATTAATTTACCTAACTTATTATTATTATAGCTTGAGCTTGAACGAAGATTCATATTATCCATTAGGATGCAAAAAAGCCACACTTGAATTACATTTTGTGGCAATAAATGATTACCATACCAAAACGTGCTTTTGTGAGCAGATAGACTAAAGTCAGTATCCTGAACATCTATGAAAATCCATGTGAGTAGATGTAATAACTAATGGTAATGTCACTAAATTGTAATTACAAAAGTTACTGTCATAAATGACACAACAGCTACAACCTAAGTTTCCAGAATGAAACCAAACATATTAAGAGGCACCACTGTTTTACTCAATTTAAACATTAAAAAATAACTTCATACTTCTTACCTCTTCGATTTTTCCAGAATGAGGAGCACCTTTACTTTGTATAATGTCGATAAGTTTTGAAACAGCCTGTAAAAAATTAAGTGAATATTTTGTTACTGAGTAACACACAACAGACCAAAAACTGAGGAATAAACATTTATACCCTATAGACATGCAGTTGGAGTAATGACAAAATTTTCTGTGTGTGTAGTTTATATGAGGCCTGGCAACATTACTGAAAAGGCATATGACTAAAATAACATGAAACACCAACAAATTACATGTCCTTGGAGAGCTCTTTGGCCTTGCACTGTGCCCACAGAGCATGCTTGTTATTAGGATATGGGTTAACCGGTGAATATACAACTTAATGTTTATTACTGCCTGATAAAATGACTGTGTCACATTTGAGAAACTTACATTTACAGCCAAAACAGCATTTCTTTTCTTCAGTTTATATTCAACTTCATCCATTTTGTCTCATAAATCTGTAAAAGAGACTTTAAATATTTAAAGAACACCAAACCCATAAACAGTATAAATTTGTGAGCAAAGTGGAGAAAATGAAAGGGTAAAGTTTATACACATTATAACCCTGGCATCACAAGAAACAGGTACAACCTACATTTCAGGATTACCACTTCCAAAACAAACTATCTGAATGAATAATTAAATGTAAGGTTAGGAGATATATTCATTTCACAGTGCCTGGAATGTAACTCCTTATATCCCAGCCATTTTCTCACATTCACTTTATATGGTCTGGCACCCTAACATAATTTCATTAAAAATAATACAGATAAAGTTCACCCTAGAACAAGTCATGTAGGCCCACAGGAGGAGTAAAGGTATACCTCTACTTTTTCTTTAACCTCAGCACTAAACAGGGGTAGGCAGTTAATGTCACACCACAGCCGTTTTACCCACCTAAAAGAAGCCTGGTACCCAATGTACAGGAGGCTGGGTGGGTCTGAACAGGTGCAGAAAATCTTGCCCCCACCAGGATTTGATCCCCAGACCAGCATTTATAAAAATAATACCTTCAGTATATGCCAGAAAGCATTATAGTCTAGTCTTTGACTCTGACGAGCTGCCTTGCCTCAGTTATGTTTATTACAGGAATACACTGCCTCATGATTCACTGTGTTCTTCAGCTCTCCAGTTAGCTTTCACTTTAACATAATATATGTACCAGTTCTTGAATTTCATAATTATATTTTGCTCCTATGACTTTATCAAACTGCTTGAAAGACAGAGAGTTGAAAGCTTCCTAACTTTGAGGCAGCTTAACCTTCAGCAGAGATTTTTTATCTTATTAGCTCCCATTGATAACCCACCTGAACAGCTGTCTAAGCAAGTCATTCTTAAATATGGAATACATTAAGTTCCTTCATAATTTCCTCGATATACGTACATGGTAAACACAGACACCAAATCGTGTTGGTTGGGCCAGCAGTGACACAGAAAGGACTACCAACACACATTTTTAGCAGTCTATGAAAATAAAAATGTTGACATGCATGAAGAAACTCACGTAAAACTTATTCAAGAGAAATGGGTAGTCCTGACAATACTAGGTCACTGTGAAAACTTGTTTGGTCCATTTGATTCTGTTGTTTGTTTATGATGCTGTCACTCTGAATACACAGAATCAAATCAACATATGACTGTGAATAATTAAATGGAAAGGATTTTAATATTAACCTCCCATCTAGGCCTAGGTCTTCAAAGTGGTCTCTTTCCCTCAGCTTTGCCCACAAAAACCCTGTATGCATATCTCCTCTCCCCTATACATGCTATATGCCCCTTTCTACCATTCTTCTTGATCTGATTATTGAAATAATATCAGTGAGAAGTACAGATCATAAAGCTCCTCGTTATGTAGTATTCTCCATAGTGAGAAGCTTCATGATGTGTACTCCTCACTAAATATTATTTGGGTAATCAAGTCATATAAGTCACAGAGATACAAAATACTAATACAAAAATATTATAATATTTCACACACAGTATTGCAATGTTACACCAAATTCATTGCACACATCAGAAGTGTACCAAGGGAAGGGAAGGAACATATATTTAAGTACATTCTTGATGCTACTTTAAACTAAGCTTTTGCATTCATCAGACTTGTCTGCATGGTACACTTTTGAATAATTTGACTCAAGAATGACAAAATACTTTTCTGAAAACATGAAAGAATCACAGCTGATCTATGAATGGCACAGCACCATACTACCAGAATTATGAATGAAAACAACATTAGCCAACCTACACTAAGCAGACCTAACAAAACACTGATCAAACAAGCACTTTGTCCTATTCAGTCATTACTGAGTACATACATCCATTATATGTTCCACAGATCAAAAATGTAGTCAAAGTGACAACATAATGTGGAATAAGTCATAAAATACGAAATTAAAAAATATGCAATAAAAAAATACAGCTGTGAAAGAAAACCTCAAATAGCATGTGTATACTACATAGTATTTTCATGACTAAGATGAGATATTTCAATGACTAGTAATTTAAAGTAACAGTAAATTGAATTGTCCCACGTGTGATGACAGTGTACGGTCAAGTGTAGCTAAATCATTGGGTATTACCATCCTCCACACTAGATTTAAGAGAGTGATCATCTCTATCCTATAGTTCCTTTAACCTATAGCCTTCATGGACACGACAGTGAAAAATAAAATCCATCTACTGCTGGGAATCAGACTGCATTTATCTTGTCACCAGTCATTTTACTAACTAAACTGTGATGGTTCATCAATAACTGCAAGTGGCTGCTGTCACATTTTATTGGGAACAGACTAGCAAAACCAGTTTCACGTTATATATATGTTTCCTCATTCCATCATGCAACAACTTTCACGATGTGTATTTTAAACTACCAAGAAATTCATGTACAGGTCTCTTTAAGTGACTGGAGATTTTACCTCTTCAATGTAAACACCCATTTTCATTAATGAACTTTCATTGTACACAAACATGGAAAATTTCCAACAAATTAGCAGTATATAACACTATGACAAGGAATAAATATGTCTTCACACACCAACTGCCACTTTCAGAAGCATGGATTATGCTGGCAAAATAAAAAAAATATTCAACAGTTTACCACAACCATTACCGTAACCATTCATTTATTTTCCGCTTATCCTTTTACAGGTACAACCTAAGGATATGGAAATAGTCATAATGTGATAACACACTGCATCTGTTAAATTACAGCTGTCAAGTGATAGAACACAATTACAATACAATAATTACAAAATAAAATATAATTACATTAAAACATAACAATCTGGAATATATATTATTTATGAGAATTAAAATATTCCTCAATAGAATAAAATGACTTACAAAGAAGAAACACCTTTAAGGCCGTTTTAAAATGTGTATTTCATTTGCTGCACACTTTATGTGAGTAGGAAGATGATTAAAAATTTTAATTCCTGCTTAACGAGCTCCTTTTCAGTACTTGGTTCAATTAGTAATAGTTCGATGAAAATTATTAGCAGATCTAGTGTTGTTTTATGGAACTCTAAGTTCTTTGTTAATAAATGTTTCTTGTTCACCACATACAATAAAAGAGAAATATATACTGATGATAGGTAAAATTTACATTGTTTTAAACAGTTCTCTACATGAATCCACTGTCTTCAAATTAGTCATAATTCTTATTTATTTATTTATTTTTTTTAATTCTGAATATTTTAATACTATTAGGGGTGTCACCCTCAAAAAATTATGCCGCAGCATATGATAGAATGTGCATAAGAAAAATATAGCATTCTTAAAGCTTTCCGTGACAACATTGCTTTTAGAGCTCTTATTGCAAAACATGCAGAATTCAATCTGGAAATTAGTTGGTCATTATGGTTATCCCAAGTAAGAGTGTCATCAACCACTAAACCCAGAAACTTTGTATGTGGAACATTACCAATAGTTTTATTCAAGTAGTTGATATCCAATGTCGTGTCAATGCAATTTTTAGTTTGAAATTGTAAATAATATGTTTTATTAGAGTTAAGTGATACAAAATTGGCTTCAAACCATGAGATTATATCAGAGAGTTTTTTTTTAATGCTGTCTAAAATCCCCCTTGATTACAGTTAGTTACTATAATGCTAGTATCATCTGCAAAGACAACTTTATCATCATTATCTGTTATTTTGGGTAAACCATTAATATAAATAAGAAAAAGTAATGGACCCAAGATCAAACCTTGAGGAACCCCATTTATAACTTTTTTTTCCATCTACAAGAAACACTATCATATGCATTAATTTCATCAATGAGTACTTTTAGGTATTTTCCTCTGAGATATGACTGTACCAATGTTAGAGATTTCCCATTAATTCCATAAAACTCTAGTTTATCTATTAGAATTCCATGCTTAACACAATCAAAGGCCTCTTCGAGGTCACAAAATATTCCTCCTACTGAAAGTCTATTATTCATAGCTTTTAATATTTCATTAATTACATTTTAAGATGAAGTCTCAGTGGAACCATTAATTCTAAATCCATATTGTTCCTTGAATAGTATGTTATTTGTGCATGTATGTTTATATAATCTTGAATATATTAGTTTTTTTAATATCTTGGAATAAGAATGTTAAAAGAGAGATTGGCCTATAATTTGTTTATCTCCTTTCTTATAGACAGGTTTGATTATAGCATATTTTAGTCTTTCAGGGAGTACACCTGAGGAAAGGGATTTGTTACCTATATAGGGTAAGGGGGAAATGGTAAAAGGGGCAATTAATTTTAGAATTTTTATGGGAATTTCATCATACCCTTATGAGTTTTTAGTCTTTAGAGATTTGATAATCTCATCAATTTCATAAGTTGTGGCATAGTTACAATTAATTCTTGAAAATGTGCTGTTATATTTGTTAATCAAGTAATTGGAAGGATCCACGTTATGTTCAAAATAAAAGCAACAATGAAAACGGCTAATGAAGCAATGGAAGAAATATTAGACGGAAAAGATCTACATATCACTGAGTTAAACCACCTCATTTTTGTAGCAGCAGCGGTTATTACAAAAGAAATAAATGGGACAGGAGAGTATAAATTAGAAACACAGAGATCAAAAACACCCCCATGGGTTAGACATAAACAGGACAGCATAAATGATATTACGTAGAAAGGAACTGTCAGCTTTGGTGGAAATAAAAAGAGATAACAGAAAGGCACAGAACATAAAAAGAACCAGATTACTTAAGAAATATAACATAGAGAAGAAAGAAAATTTGAATCAACTGATTGAAAAGCTTAAACATAAGGTTTCAGCAAAGATGCAACTATTATTTAGATATAGGAAAAGACAAAACCAGTATTATCAAAATACGCTGTTCTGGACAGACTGCAAGAAATTTTATAACCGTTTCAAGCAAACATATTCCAGTGTGAAAAATGCATCAGACAAAGAGGAAGTGGAGAACTTCTGGAGAGAAATACATAGGAAAAAAGTTCAAAATAATGGAGAGGCGTACTGGATCAAAAACCAGTAAAAACAAAATCCAAGCATGGAATGGAGCCCAGTATGTTAAAAAGATGTTGCAGAGGCATTAAGAACAATGCAAAACTGGAAAGCCCCTGGAAAAGACCAAACAGCATATTTTTGGCTTAAGCAACTTAGAGTAACACACAAGCATATAGCTGCACTTTTTAACAAATTAATTGAAGAAGATCAAATACCGGAGTGGCTAATGGCAGGAGTAATATTCCTTATTCCAAAAAACAAGAATACTGAAAATCCAAAGAATTACAGACCAGTGACCTGTCTGCCTACAATATACAAACTCATTACTTCTATTATAAGCAGGCGTATGCAAAAATATATGGATGATGAAAATCTGATGCCAAAAGAACAGAAAGGGTGCTGCAGTGGATCAAATGAGGCAACGATCAGTTGCTAACTTCAAAAGCAATACTACAAGAATGTAAACACAAAAAAAAAATTGTGTATGGCATGGATTGATTATCAAAAAACTTTAGACAGGGTGCCACACAGTTGGATAATCAAATCCCTAGAGTTAATTGGGTTCAATAATAAAGTTGTATCATTCATTAAGAAGGTCATGAGCTACTGGAGAACACATGTGCACCTACACACAGAAAATAAGCTAATAGAAACAGAAGACATAAAAATACAATGTAGAATATTTCAAGAAGACTCACTATCACCACTGCTATTTTGTATTTGCTTAATCCCGCTCACTGAACAACTGAATAGGTTGAACACAGGATACAAACAGCACACAACAAAGATAAAAATATCACACCTACTTTACATGGATGATTTGAAGCTGATGGCTAAATCAGAGGAAGAGCTCCAAAAATAGATACAAACAGTTAAAACCTCAGTGATGATATCCATATGGAATTTGGACTTGAAAAATGTGCCAAGATTGCATTTAATAAAGACAAACTAGTTCACTCGCAGAATTAAGTGATCGACATCAAGAGAGAAATACAAGAACTAGAAAAGGGAAAAACGTACAAGTACCTCGGGATTGAGGAAAGTGAAGGCATACAACATCAACAAATGAAAGAAAGACTGAAACAGGAATACAGCAGGAGATTAAGAATGATACTGAAATCTGAACTGAACGTCAGGAATAAAATTACAGCAATTGGAGCACTAGCTGTCCCAGTATCGAGATACAGTTCTGGTATAACTAACTGGACAACTGAAGAGATAAAAAAAATTGACAGGAAAACTAGAAAGATGCTAACAATGTATAAAATGCATCACCCAAAAGCTGACATAGACAGGCTATATGTAAAGAGGAAAGAAGAAAGGAGAGGACTGGTACAAATCGAAGTGGCATATAAAGCAGAATTAATTAATATTGCAGAATACCTTAACACAAATTATAAAGAAGACCAGTTTGTAAATATTGTTAAAAGCCATGAAAGCACTCAACCAAATATGAACTCAATAATAATTAAGACAGCAGGAAAGATCACAGAAGAATTAAGTCAACCAAATGAGAAGAGTGACACAAAACAGGGTGGAATACAATACATAAAGGCAAGATTGAGATAGTCCCTAACGAAAAAATGGAAAAACAAAGTAATGCATGGGTAGTACATTAGAAATACAGATAGACAGCTTATTAGCAAAGAAGACATGTTCCTCTGGCCTTCGAACAGAAACTGAAAGTGAAATAGTGGCAGCACAAGACCAAGTGTCACAAACAAAACATTATGCAACAAAAATATTGAACACAGAGACAGACGGCAAATGCAGACTTTGCCAACAATTTGATGAAACAATAGACCACATAATATTAGCATGCCCAATACTGGCAAAAGAACAGTACACAAAAAGACATGATAGAGTGTGTGTGCACAACTACACTTCAACATATGCAAGGAAACAGGGGTACAATTGGACAAAAAACACTGGTATGAACATGTACCAAAATCAGTAGAAACAAGTCAAGGAGGCAAGGTAACCATATTGTGGAATCAACAAGTACAAACTGACAGAACCATCCTCAACAACAAACCAGACATCATAATCTGTGATAATGAAAAGGGCACATGTATGTTAATAGACAATGCAATTTCAGGAGGCAGAAATGTGATTAAAAAAGAAACCGAGAAGACGCTAAAATATAAAGACCTTACAACAGAAATACAGCACATGTGGAATGTAAAAATAAAAGTGTTACCAGTAATAATAGGAGTGACTGGGACTATTTCAGAGTCATTCAGAACATACGTGAGCAACATACCAGGAAACCATGAAGGAACTACAGAAAACAGCCATATTGGGCACCGCATACATACTTTGGAAAGTAAAGATAAAGGTAAAGCAGTCCTGTTACAGGCCTGGAGTGGCCCAGAGGATTCTAGGGAGTTAAGGTTCCCAGATTACATGACAACAGCACAGGATGGTGGTAAGTTTGTCAGCTTAAGTAAAGGCCGCCTTTACCCCCAGGAAATGCTCCTGATACTTATTTCTGTTAGAGGCTGAGTCAACCCCATGGCCATAGTGCGATTGGAAGGATTATGCAATGAAAAATTCCAATGACACCATCTGGGATGCTTCGGAAAGTACTAATGTAAAAGTACAATAGATTCAACACTGGAAATAATTATCTAAGCACCATGAATAATAACAACAGAATAGCTGCAACACTGTATTCCCTAGGGACATGGTTTGTCTCAGGAATATAAGTATAAATACCCTGCATAAAGGAGATGATGATGATGATGATGATGATAATAGTAGTAATAGTAGTAGTAGTAGTAGTAGTAGTAGTAGTAATAATAATAATGTGGGTGAGGTTGAAAACTGCTTTGTAATCTGATTTTTGTGAAGAGCAGCACAGATGAGTACAGAAGCACAGCAGCATCTAGCTTACACTTTACAGCAAATACACACACACATAGCATAAGCATGGCATGCATCTAGTGTGCAGTGTTTTTCAGCCTTATTACTTCCTCCAAAACACTGTCACACAATGGACATTGTACAAGTCACTTCATTGCTTCCCATAGGTAATTCCAAATTCATGGCACAGTACTTCAAATCGAACATGTTCAATGGGGTTTGTAAGCAAGTCTGCTAGTTGTGTTCTTCTGTCAGCATGTTCTATCCCAATGTCACCATTAAAGTATCTCTCCCACACACAAAAGTTTCGCACCTCATTGTGTTTCAACCTTTTGTGATACTTGGGGTCCTTGGTTAGTTTGATAGTACTGGCGTTGTTGATGTACAGTACCAGTGTTTTTCGGGCAAAGTCAGACAACAGTTCTGACAGCAGCCACTTCAACGAGACTAATTCTTTAGCCCCTTCACTTGCTGCAATGATCTCGGCTTCAGTCGTCAAGAAGGCTGTCATCTTTTGCAGTTGACTTGTCCAAGACACTGCACTGTCAGCAAATACAACTATAATGCCTGTGGTGAAACGTCGGAATTACCTTATCTCCTGCAAAGTCAGCATCACTAAATACCTTTAATTCACCAGAACCTCTAGTATACCTGAGGCCATAGTTGCTGGTTGATCGGAAGTGGTGAAAAATGCATTTAACATTGTTCCAATCCTTCTCAGCTAGTCTGTCCATGACCCATGCAGCTATATTTACGGCGAATGCCATGTCAGGGCGTGTTGCTGCTGCAAGATACATGAGGCTGCCCAGTGCCTCACGATATGGAACCTTGCTGCTGATGTCTTTGTGGTTATCAATTTCTTTGTGACTGGCAGTCGTCGACACACCTTTTGCTTCAGCCATGTTGAACTTTTTAGTATCTTGTTTGTATATGCCTCTTGGCTAAAAAAACTGACCCATCACTTTGACACTTAATCCGGATTCCGAGGAAGTTCTCAAGTGAGCCAATTGTAATTTTAAATTCTTCTTGCAGTAGCCCTAAAAACACTTCAATTTCTTCATCCTTGTTACCAACACCAAGTCCATCATCAACATAAATTGCAATACTGAGAAGACTGTCTTCATGTGTGCAATAAAATAGGCAAGGATCAGCTGTGCTGTTCTTCCATCCAGCTTTCTCCATGAAACTAATAAACTGCTTGTTCCAGCACCGTAGTGCTTGCTTTAGACCGTAGAAGCTTCACTTCAGCCGACATACGTGACCACTGCCATCGTCAAAACCTTCCACCTGCTCTAAGTACACTTTTTCGTCTAGTTCACCATAGAGGAAAGAGGTTTTCACATTGAACTGTTCCAGCTTCATACTTTTTTGAAGCGGCCACCGCAAGTAGTGTGTGGATGGTGTCATAGCATGCTATGGGACTAAATGTTTCATTACAATCAATTCCTTGTTTTTGTGCATAACCCTTCACAACCAGTCGAGCCTTAAAGCAAGTGTTGCTGTCACGTGATATCTTTACTCGCATAACCCAGCAATTCTGAATCACTTTTGCATTGATTGGCCTGTTGACGAGCTCCCAGGTCTCATTTTCCTTCAGTGACACTAATTCTTTATTCATTACCTTCGTCCTTTGCTTCTGTTCATTTTACTGCGTCACTTCAGTGTATGAAATTGGGCTCAAACAGTAGTCTCCTTGAGTATCATCAACTAGGCAAATGAATTCGCCACCAGTCAACCAGTTTGGCTGTTTTTCACATACGCTCTTGCGGTCCTGAAAATACCTTTCTGAATTGGAACCATTACTTCCTCCATAAGTAGATGCAGTATTTCTGTCATAACTTTTGTAGTTTTGTAATACCTGAATTTCTTCACTTGGAGCTACATGGAGTGTAGGGCACATGCTTTCAGTTTTGGTGATGTCATTGCGCAAACTGCACACAACTTCTGGCTTAAAGAGTACATCATGACTCAACACAGTCTTCCTTTTGCTAAGTATCCAAATTTGATAGCCATCCTTTTCACCCATACATCTGACCAATTGACCCAACTTACTCCTTTGGTTCCACTTGTGCTTTTCTGTATAGGAAGGTGCATAACATTGTCCCAAAAACACACAAGTGACCAAGAGTTGCGTAAGATCCAGTCCACAGTTCCAAAGGCATCTTACCTTCCAATGGTTTAGGTTCAGTACGGTTGAGTATGTATACCACAGTATTACAGGCTTCAGCCCACAGTTCTTTCGGCAAGCCACTGGCGTGAGGCATAGAGTGAGCGCTCTCCACAAGTGTATGATTTATTTGCTCTGCTGCACCATTCTGTTCAGGAGTACATGGCATGGTGAGTCGTTGTGTAATACTGTGCTCTTCCAACACTTTCTGTACAGCTTCACAGTTGAATTCCTTGCCACCGTCTGATAGCAGACCTTTTGTGACACGTCCAGCAGTCTTTACTTCTTTCAGAAATTTTCGGAGACAATCCGCCATCTCACTTTTTGTGGTGATGAAGAACACACGATGAAATTTCGAATAACCATCTTTGAAGCAGCCATAATAATGGGCACCACCCACTGACCTTTCTGTCATTGTACCACACACATCTGCATTAATCTGTTCTCCAACTATGCTTAGTCAGCTTGTCTGAGTTCTGAAGCTCTGCCGATGTGCTTTTCCCAAAGCACAACCGTCACAAAATTCTTTGTTTGCTTCCACATTAATACCATGTTGCTTGAGCACTTTTATTTTGATGACAAAGACGTTCATGCCATACTTGCAATGTTTCTGCTTGTGTTGCCAGGTGGACTTCTGCAGCATGTCATGGAATACACACCCGAATCGCCAATACGTGGAGGTCATTAACAAGCTTAGCCGATGCTGCAACAGTTCCATCATCTCTGCAAATAACAACTTCTTTTTCATTCAAGGTTGTGCTGTAGCTGTTTTGGGTGGCTGCCTTAATGGAGAATAGATGTGTGCTTGCATCTGCCATGTACCAAACATTTTTCAGTGTTGCGGCATGCCACATGCCCTTGTGAAACATCTGTACATTGTATCATACCTTGACCATATGCTTGCATCAGCACATTTTTCTTGCCAAGCACGATCATTTCAGGATTGGCAAATTTTTTGTATGACACAAAATAATGTTTGTTTGGCGTAATGTGCCACGTCGCACCACTACCACAGTACAAGCTGTCTGCATCCTTGCCCCCATTACATGCACTGGGAATGCATCAGCATTCTTCTTTGCAGCTCATTTACCACCTCTGTCCCCTGCATGCTGCTGCTTTTGAGCACACTCCACAGCCCAGTGACCAAGTTGTTTGCACTTGTTGCAAGGAAATTTCTGTTTTGCACAGTCAGCTCCTCTTTTCATGGATTTCCTGCAATTCACCTTCATAGAATTCAACTTCTTCTTGTCATTTTCATGTGCAGCAAATGCCGTAGTTTCAGCTGATGCCAATTTGTCAGCTCGCAACTCAATTGCACAGAGCTTCCCAGTGAGCAAATTCATTGTTTGTGTGCTCGTAGGAATGGTATCCCAAACAACCTTGAAATTGGCATATTCCTTACCAAGTGTGGACAAAATTCATCCAGTCAGCATATGTTCAGACAGTGTATTTTCACTGTACTTCGCCAATTCGTTGCTGAGGTTGACGAACAGTTTTTGCAGTTTAGCGACATGTGTGCTAATGTCCTCCTTGCAGTCATGTTGTGCTTGGAAGAATGACTCAATGAGCACATTGAACCGCTGCATACTACTGCGCTCAATCCATGCACATAGCTTGCCCCATATGTCTTTAGCACCGGTGCAAGTCAACATGAACTCTGCAACAGACTTGCTTAGCGTGCATGCAATAATGCTTGCAGCTTTGGTATCATCTTGTTGCCACTCAATTAGTTCCTTTTTCTGCTGAGGCTGTGCATCTGCAGGCAGGACAGGGCACTTTTGAGATTCATCAGTGATGCCTTCTAGGCAATGGGCACACACAAGCATTAAAATCTGCTGTTTCCATTTAGGCCAATCATCAGGACCTTCAAGCTTTTGAATATGCACTTTGAAATCACTGGTAGTAGACATGCTGAGGTTAATTTTGTCACTTCACGAAACTGGCATAATCACTATTACATTTACTACTTCACAGCACTGTTTCCGACCAAAATATCACGTACCTGGGCCCATAACCTGTTACAGGTGAGGTCAAAACTGCTTTGTAACGTAATTTTTGTGAAGAGCAGCGCAAACAAGTACAGAAGTACAGCAGCATCTAGTCTACACTGCGCAGTAAATACACACGCACATAGCGCAAGCATAGCATGCTTCTAGTGTGCAGTGTTTTTCAGCCTTATTAAATAATAATAATAATTCATTTTTTTTTTTTTATTTTCCATGCAGTTTTTGTTGTATTCTTGGATTCAGATATTAATTCGTCAAAATACATTTTTCTGCTGTTTTTATAACATGTGTTAATATCTTGCAATATCTTTTGTATCATAGTTTGAGATTGGTATCATTACTTCCCCTGCAACTCATGTATAAAATTCTTTTCACAATAAAGTCAAAAACACAACAATAGTGCATAATTATTGGCACCATGTTAAGGCAACATGTTTCAATCCTTCTTCAGACCATCTTCAGGCCTAAGTTCATAAGTAAGAGGTACAATCAGTGTGTATTATGTATTCTGGGATACCATATTACTTACAACGTGAATGCGAAAACAATTAAGAATATAAAAATTTTGTAAAGATTAAAATACTGTTGGTAGGATGTAGTATATCTAAAAACAATGTATAAGTATTTATTTGTATCATACATATATATATATGTATGTATATATACACACACATACATAGGATGCATGCGTGTGCATGCGCATGCATGTGTGGGTGCATGTGAGTGTGTGTGTGTGTGTGTGAGAGAGAGAGAAAGAGAGAGACTATATAATGACTACTTTAATCTTAGGTAGGTTTAATTTGACGGCACATATTTCAAGATCTTTCTCTTTACAGATATGGTGAGTAGGAATAGTGTTGAAGTCTATGGATTCATGCACAAATATACATACACCTCCATTTTTATACTGATGTCTACAAAATTTGGCACCAAGTTTACAATTTTCAATTGACATCATATCTATTTCCAAATCTTTGAAATAATGCTCAGTTATACATAGCAAATGTGGGAGCTCAGAATATAATATATTTGATAATTGGCTTATTTTTCCCTTTAAGCCTCTTATGTTTTGATGATATACCTTAAGGTTATTGGAAATATCTTTTACGGTAGATTTTACATTAATATATGAAGGATTAAGCTTAAAATCAGGATAACAATTAGTAATAGAGCTATCACATTGATTATGAATGTTACTATCCTCTAGAGTTACGATGTCTTTCACCATAAAAATCAATTTGTCTAGTGACAAGTGGCCTTTTTGTCTGAGTTGATATTCTACAGGTGACTTTATCAGGCTGTGTTTTTGGATGATCAAGGGTTACGGTTGTGGGGATTACTATTTCCTTATTAGCTATATGTGTAGTGGAATTATCATTCAGCCCCATATTCAATTTTAGACTAATAGGTTCCTCAGTTGTCTTACCACTCGGTTTATAAATTAAAGAAGTTATTTGTTTAGCCCTTTTCCAGATCCAATCAGATGCCAACGATGCTGAGTGAAACAGTATCTATTAGAATTTAATACCAAAATTGTAACATGATTAAATAATTTTGCAATTTTCTTCAGTTTTGAATGGAGACTCGTAGGTCTAAATAATAAATAGGCTCTGTTTAAAACAATGTTGAAACATTAATTCAATGCACACTCCTGTTTCACAAACTTCATTTTATACAGCTGATAATATGATTACGCGTTATTCTTTAAGTCAGAAATTCATTAAGGGAGTATAAGATTTACTTCCACTCACCCATAAATTGTCATCATACAAGGGACAACTCAGTTTACATTTACTTTAAGTTATTAGTCATTCTATCTCATATTAGTAATGAAGAATACTATATAGCATACTTGCGTCATTTTTGGATTTCGCTGTTGTTTACGACAACTCCCATCTTCTGGGAAATTATGCCGTGTTAATTGGTAATTTATTACTGCCGTTTCGGAGGATACTGCTGCCTCCATCTGTAAAACGGTTGAAGAATAACAGTGTTAGACTTCTTCCACTATGAATATTAAACATTCCACTCAGTACGCATCAACAGTAAAAATAAAATCAGTTGTCCATCACATCATTGCAACGTGGGTGAATGCTGGTATATTCTCATACATTCCTAACCTCAGCACTAGACTCAGATATGGTTAGCTTCTCGTTGTGGCCCCTTTAACCCAGGGCCGACAAGGACAATATAGTCGATAGTATATAAACCGCACAGAACATACCCGAATCTCTGCAACATAACCTATCCTGCAGCCTAACCAAACATTCTCTTCCAATACCCCAAAACGTACAAACCTTCAGGATAACAACATCTGACGGGAGCATTCTTTATGAGTGAACACACTTACGGTTATTAATTCATTTTGAAGAAAACAGCCGTTTTCGTTTTGCAACTTGGATGTGAACACCAGGAAATTAATTACTTTGAGAGAATATTTTATTACAACGTTGGTAAACAAACCGCTGCAACGAATAAATAGCTACGTTGGTCCTGTGGTCCAGATTTGTATCCATGGTTAATACCAGGTAATCCGTAGTCTCTTCGGCGTTGAGGATTATTACACCACGTAGACTAACATAGTTCTACAAACATTTCGGGTAGGTCTGTATACATTATCCATTACGCCGTCGTTAATCATCGTCGTCATTACCGACTGTTCATGGTGAATGTAAGTCTGGACTATAGTTTCGAAATAATCAGGAGCTACTGTCCTCCAGAAAATGCTACACTAGGTGGCCTGCTTGCAATATTATTGTGATTGTTTCGCCAATTTCCTGTTTCTGGCGCTGGTGTATCTAATCCTCTACCTGCCGTACAACCTTAAAACATGGAGACATATCAAGTGTCAGTAAATCGCTTTTCACCACTTATTGCATAGTACCAATGTAACCTTGTGCAAATACTAGTGCTTCGCACCGCATGCTGTTGTTTCACGTGGCTGGATGGGGTCTTGTGACAAACTTCTTTGCCTATGCCTTTTGATAACGGAAGCGATTGTGTTATTTACGTATGTCATGAAACAGAACACCGTCACGGTCGTGGAATACACCCTTTACGTTAGTAACAGCGGGGTGTCGTCTTGTGTATGCATGTCTATTCTGAATGTATTCTCTCTGATGTTACTTCTGTGTGATGGCTTCACTCCCTTGGAGGCGGATGTTGGTTAGAGGTTATCAATTAGTGTTAGTGCAGCGGGGCGTTTCGATGCGTGGGTGCGCCTGTGCTGAAGGAATTCCTTCTTATACGCAATGCATACGGTTCTTATAAGGGCTATTGCGGTCCTCCACGGGACGCCTGGGCCACGTGATTTACCACTAGCTGTGCTCAGGGTTAATCCGTCGCAATAGTCCTGATAAGCCTCGCGTCCACACAGTACCACACTCTGACTCCCTTTGTGCTTCATGCATGCAGTCAAGTTGTAGGGACTGTCAAAAATAATTATTTATTAAACATTCTATAAACAAGTTACTTTTTTGTCATAAGTTTGGAAGCTACATATTTTGCTGGAATTAATAAAAGCAAAACAAGTAGCTACCACTCTTACATCCAAAATAATTCGTTCAGTAAGTTGTTGTGTTGTATGGTCCTCATTCATTCATTCATTTATTTGCATTCATTGATCCATTTTGGTACATGGCCTTTAGGAGTGGAATTTGTCAATAAGTTAGATTAACACATTACATGGAACTTATCTTGACATAAATAAATACACGTATAAAAGAACTGATAAACATTAAATTAAAATACAAAATTTAAAAACGGGGTTTAACATAAATAAATGCCTGTATACAAAACTGATAAGCCTTAGAGCTACAGACTTTTAAGTACAAGGTTATACATATTTTTGTATGTGTCAGCACAATCATGTTGTTGAAATGTACATAAGGTAATAAACATTATTGATAATATATAATGGATTAATTACTGGAGAACACCAAT
>Ga0123352_10005662_pt1 | contig 18902 bp, 17 predicted proteins | sample TergutLab28metaG_FD_89700 | JGI IMG/M metagenome (GOLD analysis project Ga0123352, IMG submission 89700) | Labiotermes labralis P1 segment gut microbial communities from Petit-Saut dam, French Guiana - Lab288 P1 | ecosystem: Host-associated > Arthropoda: Insects > Digestive system > Gut ... | reverse complement strand
CACCCCACGGCTACTGCAGGATTAGCGCGTTGAAGGCAAGTGCATATGACTAGTATGACGTCACGGACAGAGTACAGTATGCAGACACAAAAGACATCCACACTTTTCTCTGGCCAATATCTCTGTAACCATTGAACTTTGGATATAGGTATTTTGGGTTATATTGGTATAGTTTGACCTAAGAAACACTCTCCTGAAGTTAGGTCCTTTCCTCCTGGGACACTCTGTATATACAAATAAGTCACTACACTGACTATAACTTTTGTTATCTTTCTGTGTGATGTTACACTGAATTGAAATATGTTGTCATTTTCCAGGTGCTAAAACAGCCATTGTTTAAGACTAGGTCTTCAGCTGTTGAGATTCACATATAACAAGCATCTTTAATGGTTCATTTTTGGTATTCAGCTGAATATGTCAAAGTGAAAGTTGGTGCAACATGGTGTTTCTTTCAGTGGCGGAGGACGATTAGTTTTGGAACCTCATAACCCATACATGAGTCGACCGTTGCCATACCTTATTGGCTGTCAGCAGTTCATGGACGATGATCGTGTTGGGCTCGGATCACCAAGTGACTCAGAGGAGAATGATGTTGATAAGAATGTTGTCCTGTCCAGTGAGAGTGAAAGTGAAATGGACATTGAGCAGAACATACCGAAGAAGCGGACCAGAGTGAGTAGATCTACCATGTCTACTATATGGTGCAAGGATTACTTTAGGAGATGGTGTCATCTGCTTCTATTCATTGTGTCTGTTAAAGTCAAAGGAAAACATATCTTTAGAGTATAAATAGGGGCAGTTCCCATAATGTCTGAGGAAATCCAGTTCTCTGGTTTAGCACTTTTGCTAGGATAATGGGGAAACCCTGACTATTATATGCCATTGTGTGGGTGTGGGGGGAGGAATGATGATAGTATGGGTGAAGCAGGATTTGAAAGGAATGTGGAACATACTGTAACACGGAGCAGATCTTTGACTGATTGGTGTGGATGTGCTGCTGGCACGAAAGGCATAGGGAATTTTTATGGGGGTATTGCAGTTAATTGTAACTGAATGAGTATCTTTTGTGTAACAGCAGAACAATTTGTTATTGCAGTCATCCACCAGTGCCAGTGGTAACTCTGGGACTGATAGCATTGGAGAGCATCCAGTGCCAGACAAGCAGAAGAGGGCAGAAAGTGACAGCATTCCAGGTAACTAACACAGTTCAAAGTTCTGTTTTATCTGGTATGTATTAAAAAAAAATATAAGCTGTATGTCAATTGTAGGATTCAGGTTTTATTCATTGTTAATTCTGTGTTACTGGATTATGGATTGTCAGCTTTTAAAGGGCAAGTGCCATCTTTATCGTCAAGCGTTGAGAGGTCCTTATCTTATCTTATCCACTAACACTGTATAACAAAACAAAAGACCAGAACTCTCAGCAACATTATGGGTTGTGTTCCTTTCAGGTACTTGTTTCTAACAGACCTAATACAGAATACCCAAAGATATAAAATGAAGTTTACTGCTGTTCTGTATAGTGTGTTTACATCTTTGCACCTTCATTAGCCAGGATAATCAGAAGTCTAGAGAGTACTGGTTTTTTTTTGGCAGTCTGTACATCAGAATTTAAGTGCATGTGTAAGGAGGGATGTCAGCAATGACAGATGTCAGTTTTAATTATGTTTTATAGGCAACATGTTTGGTGGAGATTCGCCTACGGAAGAAGTTGTTGCTGTTGGCACACAGAACAGCTTTGCAGCTGATTTAGCTGTGAAGTTACATGTAGCTGCTGCTGCAGGAACCTCTGGACAAGGCACTGCCAGTGAGTGTTACTTATTGTCCTATTTGAGCTGTTTGAGTCATATAAATGTCTTATTTTTTTGTGGCAATACTTTCTAGAATACAGTGAGACTAGTTTTGCATGTTAAATGTTATAGTTTTCCAGAGTTACAGTTATTTTGTTTCTTTTGTGTGGTGCTAGTGTTTCAGATTACATTTTTCAATGTTTTCTCATTTGTGTTACAATCTTCATGGCCATGTGGGTGTATTCATTTCATATCACTGTCCTGCAGTTGAAGTCTCACACAATAACAAGGGTAATGTACTTAGTGCTGTGACTATGCTATGGGCTGTACAATCTTGGATTCAAATCCAAGCACAGGCAAGAGATATATACACTCTCCAAAATGTCTAAGCTGGCTCTATGGTCTATCCAGCCCCCTCCTGTTCAGTGGATAGGGGAATCTTCCCCGGTGGTAAAGTGGTCAGGATGTGAGGCCTACCACTCACCTTTGTCTAGTGCCAAGGTTATAAGCAAGATTAAGAATGAATGGAGCTCTATCTTCGTGGCATGTTTAGGTAGAACTTTACTTTTGCCTTATACAGTATGGCTTACAACAGTGAGGTCTTCTAGTGAGATTCATTTTACGTGCGATAGCAATGTTGTGTTGAACAATGTTTTGCGAAGGGCATTAGAATTTAAATGCACAGGAAAGGGACTTGGTGGTGGGGTGGGGGAGTCGGAACAAGATGGTTCGGCCAGGTCGTGGAAGACAGAGAAGAGAGATGAGAGGTGACAAGGCGTAAAGTAGGAAGTTTTGTTAAAAGACACGAGATTGGAGACTTTCCATTGACCGGTGTAAACACTTAAATGTTGTGGGAAGAAAACCAGGATTTGCATAACAGCAACATGAATTGTCCAAGCAGGTATCACATGTCTTGACTGTTGTAGATACAATACTTTGTGTCCCTGCGATGCAGGCAGGCAACATGTATAAACAGGTTGCACTTTTGAATGCCATGTCTAAGGATACATTTAACAGTTCATATTATACCTCTCATTCCCAGAAAATTGTATTTATGGTGCTTTTTAAATATATTGATTTTCAGTGGGGGCTCATTGTGCTTGCTCATTTAAGTAGCATTAAAATTATGCATTATCATATACACAGAATACATTGATGTTAAATAATTGGGCTAAGTTTTCATGTTAAATAAATCAGGATCAAAAGAATTTCAGGATTAAGAATGAATAGCATATTCAGGCATTTTTGTTTACCTGAAATTATTTTGATTATATTTTAAATTTGCTTTTTGTTTGCAGATCTACTTTGTAATTTAGGAGTTAAATGTTCTTTAGTTTGTACAGCTAGTAAACCTCCTCTGTGAGTTTGAAGTTCAAAGTTTTATTTGTTCACAGTTAGTAAAACTAAGTTTGTAGTAAAGGAATCAGTAATGTTTTGTGTGCTTTTAGCTAGTAAACCAGCTTGGAATTGGGATGCAGATGATAGTGCTGATCTGTTTGGCCACCACAGTGGGAAGTTCTCAGCTGAACGTGGTCTGTTTGATGACCTGGATGATTCCACTGTGTCACTGTGGGGCAATAGGGACAAATTGACTGCAGATAAAGGTACATGTGAGGAATATATTGTTTGATGGAGAATGAAGAGAAAAATACTTATATGTATCCCAAGAATTAAATTGAGCCTTTCCTCTCTGTTCTTTGTCTGTTTACCTAACTCATGAAGTGACTTCACAACATCTTCAGGACTTGAATGTGTGGTGCACCATCATCACTGTATAGTATCCAGAAAAATGTTAAATTGTAGTGCAGTACTGTTTGAGGTTTGTTCTTCTGTCAGGTGCCAAGAAGCCTGCTAGTGAATCATCTCAGTTTGTTCCTGGCATTGCAAATGAGGGTGGTTCAGAGAAAACCAAGTGCCTTCTCACCGCTGCCAAAGCAGGTGTAGCTACCAGCACTCCAGACACACATGATGATTTCGGCCTCTTTATTGACCCTGGTAATAATGTCATGTCTTTATGCCCTCTGACATAATTTAGGGTGACATTTATTTATGGTTTAGTGAATGATCTTGTCAGTATATCAGTCTAAATAGTGTACAAGGCATCCATGGAATCCACTGTTTCTTAGCAATTTGGTGCCTAATGTCAGGTGTACTCCTCACACAGTGTGGTGCTTAAAATGCTGTATGTCAGATATAAATGATGGCCATTTTGTGGTATTACTTATATAGCTGTCATTTAAATTCTGGTCTCTTGCACATTACACCAGGCATTTAATTCTGGCACCAAAGGGCTAGTTGTAACTTTGGCACATATATAACCATTATGCTGTCATTGAATGTAGAGTCTTGAATTCTGGAATGATGGTAGCTCTTCAGAACATACACAACATATTTAAAATGTTTTATTGGAAACTGATAACACAAGCTAGGGGTACTGCTGCTGATAGTTGGAGGTATCAAGTTCAGTGCCTGGCAGGGACAGCAACTATCTGGGTTGAGGTTTCTTGTATTTTACTCACTGCTTCAAGGGAAATTCAAGTTGGGCCATAACTCCTACTGCATTATTCATCAATCATTCCATCATTTGAGCCTATGTAATTTGAGCTACTGACTGTGTTATTACATAAATCATAAGCACGTAACCAAATAAACAGATACATTGTATTGAATTAGATTACATGGCTAAGTAGATGGGATCATAACCCAGAAGAACATGGAATATTTAGTTCCATTTAAAACTGCTTTTTTAATTTGGTTGTATGCTGGTAATTTTGATGCAGAAATTTCCAACATCAGGAAGTCTCCACAGTTGGATAGTGACGTGCGTGGTGTGCCTAAACCATTGCTTGGAAACTCCTTACCAGCTGTGGATCAACAGCGAGACAACATTAAGAAGGTTAGATACTGCATCTAAGGCAGCTTTCATGTTGTAGAGTCATGTCTTAGACAGTAAGAACTTTTACTTGTGGCCACATAATATGTGTTATTGACATCTGACTTTATTCTAAGGTAAAAAGTCCATCCCTTTTTAACTCTGTGGTATCTCCTACTACTGGTCATGTAAGTAACAGCCATATCTACTGATTACAAGCTGTCTGCATTTCAGAAACCTGCTGGTGCAGTACCTGTCCTTGGCAATGTGGATATATTCAAGGCTGCTATTCGTAGGCGTCCGTCGGTCTCATCTAGCAGTAGTGGAGATTCTGAATTTCCAGGAGACACCAGCAGTGGTATTGGACGTACCATAAGCGAGCCTCATGACTCAACCAAGAGGTTGGTGTTATCATCTGTTGTATGCTTGTAAACAGAGGAAGAGATCCTAGGGAGAATATTTGGTACTAAATGGTGGACACAGAAGAGTGGCAAAAATTATGTTTTAAGAAACCTTCAACATGTGTTTGGATGAATATGAGCAGTATTTCAGTTGTAAGGTGTGTTAATTTATTGATGAGAAATGGCACAGTAGTGCATTGTTTTGTAACATAGCCCCAAACGAGTGTCCTGTGGATGTTGCGTTTTCAGAAATGGGTTCTTTGTCCTTGTCTGGATTGGCAAAGGCCAGAGAGGTCAGTACTGGCCACATCTGGAGGCACCAGATAAAAAAACAACAGTATGCAAGGAATTCCTCATATTTTTTCCTCTCCTTTTTTTACACTGCAGGCTGTAATGAGTCATGTAATGGGTGCTTCCAGCTGGTTGTTGAGTAGCACCACATGTTCCTGACTGGCTTCTTTGTGACAGTGAGAGGTAGCCAGCAAGAAGTATATTGGCAAGAAACTGCTTGATTGGACCCAAATGTTCACATGGTCCTTTCTCGGGCTACATTACCACCTCCTCAGAAGATAAATTTATGTATTATTCTGTAAATTATGCCTGTGTTTTCTACAAGTCTCTTTTCACAAGGTTTTCTAACCTCAGTTTTTTTTTTAAATATAATTCCATTGTACTGCCCGTCTCATCTTTGATCAAACCATTCAAAATCTTGTATTTCCTGTTAACTTCATCCATTACTCTAATTATTCTCATGTGCATTCTTCACCGGCACCTTACTTATGCCTTGTTTTCCTCCAAGAGTAAATTTTTTTGTTTGTTTGTTTGTTTGTTTGTTTAGTCAAGGGACATCTGCTACTGCTGTTGCTGCTGCTGCTGACAGTGGTAAAGTGTCCCTGTTAGATCCTTTGTCAGCACTTAACAAGGCGGTTACATCGTCTGACATTTTCCAAGATGAGACTGCAGGTGGTGACAGTCTGTTTAGTAAACCACAGAAAAGCTTAACATCCAGGTGAGTGTGTAGCTTCAGTGCAAGAAATACAATGTAAACTTTGAAAACTGAAATGCATAACACAGCAGCTTTGTGTGTGTGGGCTTTTGTAATACACGCGCATATTTCTGTTTAAATCATGTTGATTCTTTGCAGCACAGTGGTAGCCATATGGACCACAAGCTTTAACATTCAGAAGCACTGTGTTTTGCTTACACACTGTATTTATGTGTTTTGTGTCATTTTTTAAATAGAATAGGGCTAACAGATGTCCTTTGTTCCCTGCATGTGTCCTCTTTTTTGACTGAAAAATTTCTGTTCAGGCGGGCTTTGTAAATGTGTTGAAATGTTGTGGTGTTTGATTGTCATTTCTCTCAAAGCTTTTGCATACTTTAATGGTACTGAAAATGCAAAAGAAATCTATTACTTTTGTGTGAAATAATTATAACATTATGTTAGCATCGTCAGAGTCAAAAAAACTGAACTTAAGAATATCTCCAAAAACTTTGGTGCAGCACGTTTTATTGTTGGCTGTGATATCAAGTAGCCACAAAGGCCGTCTGTTCGAGCAAAATGGTATCAGGTTGTTAGGTGATAGCAGAGGAGGTATAAACATTACAGAAACATGCCACAGTGTTATGTTATATGTTCATTGCCTGTCTGGTTTAATTGAGATACATTATGAACTGAGTTTTTGGATACTGTTTAGATGAACATCAGGTGTCCAAAAGTGCTAATATTTTGTATCCTTTAATTATTTGTGTGTATTTGTGGTATTCATTAGATGTTAGTGCCAACACAGGAATTAAGAAACTTTGTGCCTCCTTTTTTGCCATCTGTCATGCAAGATGTATTTTATACATCAGATCTTGCAGAAAATAAATGACTAACTCCTAATCAGGCAGAAGTAGAACGGTGTCTAGTACTAAGCGAATTATAGTATTTCAGTTTGGAGAGCTGCGACTGATTGGTTGGATTGTATTTATTAAATAAGCATGTAGCAGAAATTGTCGATGTGCACACCATGAAGGGGTGTGTGAGGGTGGAGGTATAGCTCCATTCATCCATGGTACTAGTTGGAGGTTAGTGCCCAGCTTTACTCCCTAGCTGCTTCATGACTAGGTAAAGCATCTCTGGTACCCATTTAATTAGAGGTTGGAGGCATCTTCGCTGATCAAGATATTTAGGAGAAGGTAAATCTCCCCTACCCCTGCCAGGAATTAACCATGATTCCTCACTTGTCCAGCTACTAAGCTATGCAGACTGTAGCATCCCAGTCTGTTGATATGAAAGGATATTGGCATAAATTTGTACTCTGTATTTCAGTTCAGGAAAGTCAGCCACTGGAGGAGTTTCACCTAGACTTGGGACTGCATTCCAGAAACCTTTATCCCTCTTCAGTGACTCAGATTCTGGGGATGATGAGCTTTTGTTCTCATCTACTAGCTCACCAAGTTCTCGTTCTCGGCGTTCACAAGGGAGTGGGGACCTTCTCGGTGCATCTGGAGATAAAAATCGGTCTACAACACTTCCAAAGAGAGGCCTCAATAATGATGAAGACCTGTTTGGTGGAATGTATGAGCCAGGATTTGACATATTTAGCACAGGAGTTAATGCCATAGTAAAACCTGAAAGAAGTGAAGAAGGAAGTGGACAGTTAAGGGATCCAGAATTCAACTTATTTTTGCCATCTGGTACACGTACATCGGTAGCCATTACAACTCAAGATAAATTAAATAGTTACAGAAGAGATGCGTTATTTGGTGATGATGATGATGATATTGTTGACATTTTTGCTGGCCTTAGTGATTCTAAATCAGCAAAGGATATAACCCAGGTGTCAGTTAGCCAAAGTAATCAGAGAAGTTCCTTGGGACTGTTTGCAGACAGCAACAATGAAGATATGATTGATGACATTTTTGCTGTGCCATTCAATAAGCCCCAGCATGATAGCTCACCCTCCAAAACTGCATTAGTAGACAGTTTGTTTTCTGAAGAAAGTGATCTGTTTGCAGGTCTAGCGAAACCAAAGAAACTGAGCCAAGAAACACCGAAGGTAGATGGATTTCTTGAGGGAATTGATGACATGTTTTCAGTTCATCAAACATCAAGCCATAGTCTTGTTGCCAGTGGAAATAGTGGTCTTTCCGAAGACAACACTGCATCAAATTCAGAGTCAGTAACTGAGCATGTAAGTGATTTATTTGCTTCAGTTCCAAGTGAGACCAGTGGTGAGGTTCCTTCTGCTCTTTTTAGTAATTTAATGGATAAAAATGACAGCAGTCTTTTCAGTACAAGTGCAGCTAACATATCAGTAAATAAGAAACCTGTTATTGCAAAGAAACCTGTAATAAGCCCTAAGCCAAAACTTCTTCCAGTTTCGAAACCACCGCAATTACAGGTTGCAGCAGAGGAGTTCAGCAACTTGTCATCATCTAAACTGAGTGTGGATAAAAACATTTTGGAAATTTCTGATTCCACCAATGGCAGAAATGGAGATGATTTCCTCTCAGGTGATGCAGTTTCACCTGATGGTCAGAAGGTTTCAGCAAAATCAGAACTGAAAACTGAAATCCATGCTTCACTGGTGGAAAGTGTGAATAATTTAATTGCTAAAGAACCATCTGTTCAACCGCCAAGGCTAGAACCTCCCAAGACATTAAATATCCGGAAGACTACGGGTTTACTGTTTAGCAGCTCATCAAATGAAGATGAAGATTTATTTGGAATATCTGTGTCTGAGAAAGTGTCCTTGGATTCAAGTTCAGCGGAAGTTACTAGTGGCAACGCAGTGAACAGTTTACCTCCTCTGCTGCAGGATTCCTTAGCAGATGTTCGAAATCCAACCCTGACCACCACAGAAAGGCGTTCAGTGAGTGAGAAGGAAATATCTAGCAAAACAGACTCCAGTAAAGGTAAGACATAATCTTCAAGTACAAGTGAATGTAATTCAGTTCCATTTTAATGTTGTCTGGTAGGATATTTTAGGTGTATTATTGAATGTTGCTGTCAATTTCTAAGACATGTAGCATCAGTGATGATTGAAAGAGTACCAGCATGGAGTATTGGTGGAACAATACCAACAGGAGAGAACCAAAATACTGGGAGAAAGATTTGACCCATTTCCAATTGTCCACCACAGTTGCCACATAGACTTTTGGAATAATGGAGCAGACAAGGAAACGAAAGGATTCATTATTGGTGAAATTTTTTGCAGCAGTGTTGGTGGTCTGATCCATACATGAACACTAAATGTGGGAGCATGTTACCTGTGGGACATGATACACAGTAACTCCAGTTATTCATTCATTCATTCCGTTGCAATGTGCAGAATGCAATGATTCCTTGCTGTTCTCAGGAGCTTCTTCCATTCTTGTCTGTTATATACTTTTTCCTGCCACCCTTCTCCACCAACTATTCTTCCATCCTCCCACACTTCATCTTGCCATCTATTTCTTGGTCTGCCTCTCGGTCTTTTTGTTTCCAAATTCATATATAATATTCTTTTGGGAATTCTGTTTTCTTCCATTCTCTGTACATGCCCAAACCAATGTAATCTATTTAACCTTGTCTCTGCTATAGTAGGATTTTTAACAATTGCATAGCTTTCATTATTGGTTAATATCCTCTGATTTTTTTTTTCATTATCTTATACTGGCCATATGATTTATTACTCACAACAATTACTTTGTTGTGAGAAACAAATCATTTTCTTTACTGTAACAAGTATTTCATTAAACAGGGGTGAGCAAAAAATCCCTGTGCATCTGTGCAAGAAGGGTGCTGCACTGTGCTGGAAGGGGGGAAGTCCCATAGAAATACTTCAGGTAGCATACATGACTCATGTAATGTAGGTGCATTCCCCTCCAACTCTGCGGTCTTGGTGTATTACTGTAAATGAATTCACTGTGGCTTCAGTCTAACCTAATTCCTACTTCTGACAGGTGTACAGTGGGTTGTAACATATGTATAAAAAAAATACCAGTGTTTTTTTGGTATTCCAGTTCAGTTACATTGGAGAAACCTGTTTTGAATTTGCATTTTGTTGTCGTGTTAGAATGTTTTGGCTGTCAGTTACAAAATGAGTTTTTTTTTTGTTGCAAAATTTTATTTGTCATGTTCATGCCAGTGTTTGAAGTACAGTCTTGTAATTGTAATTCATGCAGACACTTATGGCAGCACTAAAGCGAAGGTTCGTTCTGGTGGTGCAAGCCCCAGACAATTGAATATTGATCCCACGGCACTTCTACCTGGAGTGAGGTTATCCCCCAGACGGCATCAAAATGTTGAAGCAGCTGTGAGTTTTGATCACCCAGCTAAGCTTGATACAATCCTGCATAATGCCGGCAAGGTAAGTGATGGTTCTTGCAGTGAGACAGATTGGCTTATATTTTTAGGATGCTAAGATTATGTGGCTTGAGATATGCTATGGTTCTATTGGCCGTCGTGCCAGATAGTGGAGCAGAAGATGCTGGTTCTGCTAGGCCTTCTGTAGCCTGTGCTAGCTGATGCTTGGTGGCTCATTATTATTATTATTATTATTATGTGCACTTCAGACACAGAGCTAGCATAGCCACACAGAATAGACACTTTTTACTTATTCTGAATGCTGAGATTTTTCTTTACATTATGGGTGTTTATGGTGCTGAAAATTAAGTGTGTGGTTATGGGTTATGACACTGTGTAGTCTGGTAGATAGTTACTGATGTTTTGAAAAAAACCTGCTGCCTCCATCTTCATGGTATCGTTAAGTAAGTTATGGAAAGGATGGACGGATTGGACTGTGGAGATTCAGAGGAGGTGCTCTTTGTCAGTGGGAATGGGAAACAGGAGTGCCTTATTATGAAGCTCTACAATAGAAGATCCTTGCAGGAAAATTAAGGAAAGAATGTCATTAGATAGGCCCCTATAACAGAGTGTCCTTGTGGGGTCAACTACAAAGGAGGACTTTGACAGGATTGGACCTTCCTCTGATATCCTGCCCAAAATCGTAGTACTCCACCGGTACACAGTTTTATTGCCTACATACTTAACCCCTTACTCTGTATGTCTCACGTATCGTGACTGGCTAGTGGCACTGACAGCTGGTTTCAATTCCCAGTGTGGTGAGTATTTTTAATAACAATGTTTATAGATGCTTTTGGAACCATAAAATTTCTTACTCTGCGTTTGTTTAAGTGCTTTGTTTCTTGTTTTATTGATGTCTAAGAATGTGAGAAGGTCAAATATGTGGGAATATTTGACAACTGTCAAGCAGTACACATTGTCAGAATGACATTTCAAGAAGTTAAACACGTGAGATACCACAGCTGTGAAACCCAATGCAGAAAGTTCCAGTCACTTGATTGTAGTGTCATTGTGAGAATGCAATACGCAAAACAGAGAATATATGTCCAAGTTGATGTGAAGATTTTGGTGAAGAGAATAAATTGTACATGTTCTCATACATCATGATTACAAACACGTACTGTAGTTACAGTGTGGTAGCATCCATATCACACAGATGCCCAGAAACTAATAAAAAAACATGAAGGCTCCAATCATTGGAAATATTGTTGCATTCCCAGATGGAGTAAAAACTAAAAAATGCAGGTGCAGCAAGCTGGCACTTATTCCATGTTCTTGATATTGCTCACATCTCTTGCGTCATATGCAAGTACCACCCAAAATCCTGTATGCCTGACTGATATGTTAGGTACTGCTGTGAGAATATGTACAGTCTGACTGTTGTAAAATACCAGTGTATTTCCAACTTTTCTTGCATGCCTCCCATTTTAAAGTGCAGAGAGTTAACAATAAAAACAGAAGGAGACTGTGTATTGCCTGAAAGCTACTGTAGTCATAGTGACAAAAAAGGGAATTGCATTGCAGAGAATAGAATCCTTGTTCCCCCAGAGTCATCAAACTTGCTACCAACTAGGCTGTCACAAACAACTTAATTGCACTCACATTCCTATCTTACTTGGCTTCAGAAAGTCTCATTGTCTTGTCACTTATGTTCAGGTTTGTATGTTGTGAGACATAACATTCCCAGTGCACTTGAGTGCTGGTGGCCTACCATGCGTGGCATAATATAAGATGGCCCTTTACAACATAAAAAGGGAAATATATTCTAGTACTATTAAAAACTAGGTACTTTAACATATGTCAACAAATAATATTTTGGCCAGGGTCTGGTGCTGTATTGCAAAACCAGGTCCCAATCAGGGGATTGTGATTGATCAGGTCTCCTTGTGAAAGCCTTCACCGATATGTTGATCGAAACTATAGGGACATTCACACGTATAAGTTATTTGAGTAGTGCTTGGTGTACATGTGCATACGTGCGCATGCATGCATTAGTGTATGTATGTATGTATGTGTTTGTAATCTTAAGGTTCCATAGTTAAAGCTGTCATTAATATTTCCAGGATCGTGCCAGAATTCAGACAAGGCGTCGGCCTCCTAGTCGCAAGGCTAGGCAAGAGGCTCTGAAAACGTCTGGTATTGACTTTGAAGGTTCTAATGCGGCTTATGTCACACAGAAACCTCCTGGCCTTAGCTCCACAGAGACGCATCTTCCCCCATCTGCTACTGTAGTTTCTCCATCGAAGCCTCATTTGTCAAGTTCTGTTGATAGCAGCAGTAATATTCTGTCTCCATCAACAGATGAAGAGGACTTGTTTGGAGTTCCACAAGATTTACCATTAGAATATGGAAGCAACAAAGATGAGGGCCAAACTCTTTTCAGTTCTGCACCAGTTCTGTCTCCATTAGAATCACTTGCCAAGTTTCCAGTAGGAAGCAACCCAGTCCTTGAAACTGGGGATGTTCTGCATACAAGCACACTGTTGGAAGATTCAGTAGATGAAATTCCTATTGTACCCACAAGTCACACTTCCTCAAGTGAAATGAGAATTCCAAACTTGAATAGTGGTAACCCTGACATACATGACAGTTTGCATAACCACACAACAAAGAAGACTGTGGTATTGTCTGGAATAGATACCAAGCAGCAGCTGTTTGACACTGAGAGTTTGTTTACACCAATAAAGCCTGTTCCAGAAATGAATACGAGTGACTATCATGCTGGAAAAAAAATAAATTCATTAAGCCCTCCAGAGAATCCAGATCCTTTATTGAAAGATGATGTCCCTTCAACAGATCCTTTGTCTTTGCTTCATGAAAAGTCACTTATGCCTGAGGATAGTTTGCAATCAAAATCACACAGTGCTCTGTTTCAGTCCGGACCTGCAAAACCTGATGACTTATTTTCACCTGGAAAAGTGGATGATTTGTTCTCAACCACCAAAATAGATTATTTCATGGACAGTGTTAGTGACAGTGACCTCTTTTCTTCAAGTACCAAAACTTCTCTGAGTAAAGAAAATAAAGGTAACACTCTTGTAGATAAATCAGATCTTCCTGCACCAAAAGAGATACGTGATGACAGAGTTAATATCTTATTTTCATCTGGAGAAGAATACAAGAGCAAAGATGTATTCTCAAGCAGTGTAATGCCAAATTCTGGCCTTTTTGGGGAAGACAGTCCTGAATCTGAAGACCTCTTTGCTGTTGCTTCCAAAACGAAAGTTAGTAACTCTGTAACCAAAGCAAAAATTAGTGGAACTGTGTCTCTCTTTGAAGATGATGATGCTGATGATGGTGATTTATTTGGATCTGTTAAGTCAGCCGGTGTATCTTCAGTTTCTACTAAGCCAGTTGACATTGCAGGTTAGTATCTGCAGCATTCAGATCAGTGAATGTAAATTCACTGCAGGAAGCTGTCGTGAAGTGGGCAAATGGCATGCTAAAAGCAGTGTATATTTCTTATGAGAAAGAGGTATGTTACCTGAGAGGGTCACTTAACGCCTGTTCAGCTGGTCAAGAGAGTCACCGTTGCAGTGGTTCATCACTATTAATAAAATCCTGCCCTCCCCCTCTTACTGTGCATATTATTTTCAGTATATTAACCAACAAATGCTCTCAATGAACTACAATAAAATACCAATCATAAAATGCAATTCCTGACAAGTATCAAACTTGGTACATGTTGCAGCACCAGATTGCAATCCTCGGGGAGCCCACCTGAACAGAGGAACACAAGTCCTATGCACTGACCCTGGATTAGCGCTTTGGACTCCCTGAGGATCACACTCTGATGCCAAAACAGGAGTTTGATACTTGTCATGAATTGCATTTTATGGTTTGTATTGGATGCTATTGTTGGTAAACATATTGAATGTAATTCAAAATATGGTATTTTATTTTGGAATAAAAATTTATTCTGATTTCAGTACTCTCATTTCTTCCAGGTGCACGATGAGTGTCATGTTTAGTCATGTTTTATTGCGTACAAATAGTAACAAGGGAGAACCAAATAAGTGCATATTACAATTTTTTTGTCTGTCATTTTTGTGCTCTGCTTAACCATTTTAGTCAAAACCAGCATATTTTGAACATACCAAAACATTTGTAAATTTTTTGTGCTCCATAATTCAAAAGTTGAAACAATAATTTGTCCGCATGAACCCTACGAAGTCTTGTAGGCAAGTAGATATGTGACTCAACTCATTCTTAACTTTGGCATAGCGTGGGTGTGAGTGATCAGTTTCACACCCTGTGCCACTTTACTCTTGGAGAAAGAGCCCCTTTTACCCACTGGAATGGGGGCTGTGTGGGCCCCAGAGCCAGTGTGGTTGCATTAGAAGCAAGATATGTTAGCATTTATTCCTCCTGCATGGTCTTTCCTGTAGAAGTTCTGATCACAAAGTTTTGTGGTCTTTTACGGGCATCTTCCCAGAACTTCCATCGGCCTATTATTGTCTCACTGTACCTGGTATTTTTTGTGTTGTAGATACACTGTTTACATCTGGTTTGGCCAAGCAGAAACCCCAAACTAAAGGGAATAAACCAACAGCATCTGGTTCTAGTCATACTGCTGCTGCTGTTGCTGCTGCAGAGGAAGTAGGTTTGTTTGAGGATCCACTGATGGTGGTAACAAAGAAGTGAGTGACAGCCATCTTGCCCACCATTTCTGCATTTATGTACAATATGTGTATACTGTACTGCAGCATTTGTCATGCAAAACATGAAACTGTACAACATTTATGTGCCAGAATGACATTTGATGTCAATTTTTTTTAAAAATCAGTCTATCTTATACTGTAGCATGAGTAGACAAACATAGTCTAAGAATAACAACCTCGTATGCGTGTGCCCTACTACATTGCCATTTCATTAGAATATGTCAGTTTCACCCAGAAACATGTTAGGTGAAACACAACTCAGATTTTCACAATTTGTCGGATGACAGATTTCTACATTCCTCTGCAGTTTTCAGGATATGGAAAATTGTAAGAATTGCCATACAGTAAATTTGTATCATTCTGGGATTAGAACAGAAGTGTGGTTGAACATTCCTGAGATTAATGATTTACAGTGTATAACTAGTATCATGCTGCTAGTATTGCACATACTTTGGCTCTAGTCCATTAGCTTTACAAACAACCATTTAGGGTGAAGAGAGAGAAACAACCATTTGTCCTTGTTTTATATAGCCTTTCTACCCACTTTGAAGCCATTCAGCTGCCATACCTGGTAAGGTGACTGTGTGTCATGTGTAGATTTGAAAATAATATTGTATATCATATCCATGAAATACGCTGTTGGGCACTCTGTAGATGAATTACTGCCTGAGTAATTGTATCTTTTGAGACTTAACGTTGCCTGGTAGAAATTTTCCACACTCTACCACTGGACACTGGTTACACATAATACAGAAATAAGATAAAAACAAAGGTGAATCATGTAACAGTTCTGAATAAATGGAAAATGAGAAGGACAGGCTCTACAAAGAACTTTGTCTGAAGAGGTTACCTTGCTGTGGAATCAGCATCACTATTCTGTTCTACTTAACTTATCATATATGGCTAGGACTTCAGAATATGGAGGTGAATGGATGTAAAAAGGAATGATAAGTAGCACAAGAACCAAACTGGAAGGATAAGACCCAAATAGGCAAGGCAAATGCATTGTTGATCAAAAGTTTCATGTGTAATTTACCCAGTATATATTTAGATAAACCAGTATAAATCAGTGTTATGGAATGTTGACTTCACTGTTTCTACATACATTACCAGAACACAAATATACAAACACTGGAAATTGCTGATTTTAATAAAAATTTCCAGTCCCGAATATGCACGTCAGTAGATCAACGTGCAATGAAATACATTTGTATCATAATGGTATTTCACAACTTAACAAAAAAAAAAAATGTAGGTGGGGGTGGGGGGAGTGGAATCAGCAGGAGTGTGTATAAATTTATGAAGTTTATGTATAAGGTTATTTCATATTACACTATAAACACTCTTACATTCTGAGGTCCAACCTAGTAGAGACCAGGTTCCATTGCTCTGGACAAAATTACCATGTCAATACTATGCATGTTCATACAGTTCTTATCTGGACATATTAAGACATCATACAAGCTTCTCACTACCCCCATCCCCCAGTTTTAGACAAAAAAATATATGAATCAGGATTTTATTTGTAATTCTGTTTGCAACAAGCAAATCATGCCTTTATAAAGTTCATAAAGCTGCGAAAATGAAACAGCTCCAAGATTCATTTCAGAATTATCGGGAGACAAAGCACCCTTAAATGGAATATGAAACTTCCAAACCAACGGTAATGCTTGTTGTGCCGAATGTCTGACATATCACTGTGCTGAAACATCAAGTCACACAGATTTTCTTCTTTGCTCACAACATCTTAGCAAAATCATAAAAACTCACAAGACTGGTTATTAGAGCAAACAATGACTTCTGGGATGTGACACCATACAGTGTGGAAAATTTCTACCAGGCAATGTGAAGTCTCAACAGATACAATTACTCAGGCAGTAACTCATCTACGGAGCAGCTGACAGCGTAAATTCACGGGTATGATATACAATTTTATTTTGAATCTTTCTTACTAACGTTTTTGGACAACCTGTCGGTCCTGAAACATCGTTAACTGCATAATAACCCAGAAGAGCACAGTTCCCCCAGGCAATGTATGTGCTGCATAAAATCCCAAAATATCGAAGATCTCGTTAACACCACAGTGAAAGCCTGCAATCATACAACTTTTGAAATTTAAGATATGCGCAAAACAATGCCTGATTCCCTAAAACGTTGCAAAGAGAGGCTGCTGTCTTATTTTGCAACAGGTCACTTAGATGGCATGATAGACATATTGACAAATTATACGCATCACAGGTGGATTATCAGTTGCGGCATTTATTGAGTTAGACTCCATTTGACTTGATTCAGTTAGTGTGATTACAGCTTTGAGACCAGAGGTAGTATAATCGCACATGTGACTGATTAGGCTTTTGTGGTTGCTGAGTGACATAGTCCTCATTCTGATGTTAATTCATTTTTGGTTGAGATTTGTGGGGCATGTGTTTACTGAATATTTGTAATACAAATAAGCTATTAATACCTGTAACAGAAATTATCCTATCTGGTGTCACTCTGCATGTTGTAACATATCACTCATTATGTTTCCCTTCTGCCGTATTTACATTCAGGTGCTGCTCTTCATATCAAATGTCACTTAACTTAATGTAACACATTCCTGTCATATAAAATTGTGCCACTCTTCTTGAGGTAACATGCCACTCATAACAAACTGTGATATTTTTACCTTCAGACGTCACTCAACTGCATGTAACATGTTACTGTTCTAGCTAAACTGTGTCACTCTTCCCAGCACACAATGTAATGTCATGACAGTTCACTTAAATTCTCTCCATAATGAAAACCTGAAAAAACTTCTGTTATTGGCATGGCTTGTGTTATGATAATGTACGAACACTTTGGTGACGTTATCACCGTAGTACTATGCTGTATTATGTAATATGCTCTCCATTCTCCAGATACAGTAAATTTCTGTGTTTTGACTTAAAGATATCTAACCAAATTCTAATTTCTCTTAATGCATGTGGGAAGAGACATAACAGTACATTCTATATATGTAAGAAGTGAATATGTTTTTATAAATGTACATCAGAATTGGGTATGAAAGCAGCACTTACACATCATAATGTGATGTCACTTCACCAATCTACATACTGCTGGTTACCCAGACCTTGCTTCTTGTCGCTAAATAGAATATATACAATTCACCTATTGTTGTCTCTTGTGTTGAATGTTGTTACTGTTGTTGCTGATAGTGCAACCTTCAGCTTCTAAAGTAATGTGACAGGTGTCCAGTGAAATCAACACACATCAAGTTACAGTGCATCCCCACACTGATGAAATCCTTCATTGTCAGTTACAATACAGTTACACAATGACATAATGGTGGATACTCTGCTCCTTTTGACATGATGCTGATTAGTTGTTGTGGTTCCATATTAGCTTAGGCTCCAAGTTCAAATACCTACTTTGTTTACAGACCTTCATGAATCGTGTGTTTTTACGTTGGGATGCAATTAAATTTTCATTTTTATACAGTTAAAACATGTGAACACAAGGAATAATAGCAAATTAATCATATATATATATATATATATATATGTATGTAATGTACAGATCACTTGGTTTAATAAAGTATATATATTATATATCTTTTGGTTGTTATTTTTGTATGAAAGTGCTGAGTATTGTTTTAACATATTAACCTTTATCATCCTAAGAGACCATTTGCTGCTGTCTAAAATGTACTGGCACAGCATGCCATATGCTAGTCTCTGTCTGTTGTTTGGTAGCAGTTTAGAGTCCATGCTAAGCTAGAAAAACTCAGGCCATTAAAAAGTACAATTGGCATTTAAATCCATCTCCTAAGTTTTAAATCCCATATAGGTCTTAGTGGTGCTT
>Ga0123352_10005661_pt1 | contig 18904 bp, 18 predicted proteins | sample TergutLab28metaG_FD_89700 | JGI IMG/M metagenome (GOLD analysis project Ga0123352, IMG submission 89700) | Labiotermes labralis P1 segment gut microbial communities from Petit-Saut dam, French Guiana - Lab288 P1 | ecosystem: Host-associated > Arthropoda: Insects > Digestive system > Gut ... | reverse complement strand
TTTTTTGTTTTTTTTTTTTTTTTTTTTTTTTTTTTTTTTTTTTTTATTTTTTTTTTTATTTTTTTTTTTTTTTTTTTTTTTTTGTTTCTTTTTTATTTTTTTTTAATTTTTTAACTTTTTTGGGGGTGGGGGGTGGTAGTTTGTCTAATTCGTGTATTATATAATTTTAATAATTTGATACAAACGAGAACGAGGGCGATCAGTAATGAGATTGGTGTGCTGGACTTGGATTTCTTTGTACAAGTAGAATCCCTGGGGATGGCACTCCGGTGCTGAAACATGTAGGAGTTTGATACTTGTCACGAATTGTATTTTATAAAGCGTATTTGTTGGTTGATATAGTGAATGTATGAATATGCACGGTATGAGTAACATCATACATTTTTAAATCCTTTAATAGCGATTTTCCTGTTACTACCCATGGCCAATATCTGCTCTCATGTGCCTGTTTCTTACTGAATTATGATGCCCAGTGACTGAGAATAGCAATTTGTAAGGGGTCCACCAGATTAGGGCCTTCCATACTGTTGTAATACATTGACAGGCGATGCAAAGTCCAAAGAAACAAGATTACTTCAGTGAGTCATATAACGTCATCACAGCCCCACATAGCTGAACAAACATTATCATGTACTTCGTCTAACTTAATGAAATTTCAAATGGTATGGCAGACCACAGCATATTACTTCATACAAGCAAAAAATAAACCATCCTACAACTTTGAATAAAAAATTGTTTTACTTCTACATAAAATTTCCTGATCTTCATCACCATTACAAACAAATAAACAAATAAGATTTGATCCAAACTACATATTGGCCACGACATTAAATTCTACCCAATCACTGGAATATTCCTTCACCTTCACTACCCATGTAATTTAAAATATACAACCCAGATACTGATAAGTGCATGGCCTACCATTACACCCACACTGTATATTGAATGCTATATACACCAGTTTTTTCAGGTACAGTATTACTTCCACATCCACCTACCTTCAAAATTCATTCCATAACACACACTTTTTCCCTGAAGCTTTGGTAGTATGACAAGACGGTGCTAAATTGTGAACTGGGTAGGACTGAAGAGGAAGCCTGCTGTGTTTAGGGTGGGGTAACTGAAAACAGAGAGAGGAATAAACATAAAGTCTCAGCCAGAAATTTTAAAGACGGGTCAGAGAAACTGAGGTATGGTGTAAAGTGATAATTATTCCCCAGACTACTTGCTAAGACAACCAAATTATGGAAACAAAGTAACAAATGTTTTAATATGGTCCTGACAGCCAGTATATTTGGACGGCTGATCATAGCACTCTCCTGTGAGAACTAAGGGAGAGATGAAAAGTACATTATGACTTCCAGATTCAGTTCATGGAACCAATCCGTGAAGGTTAAAATGAAATCCAAAGCAGCAATGAAAGTACATGCAAACAAATATATCCATGCAGCCCTGATACACTTCAACATCACACCAACCTGTACAACAGGAATAATTACTTAAACTTAAATCCTAGTCCACAGTACTACATTACAAGTCAAAATAATGCCAATATCACGTATGCAACCTGTCACCCACTGTTGGCTGTAATGCACATTAGTGAAGTCCCTGGAAAGTCACTGTCATCGATTCTTTACCTTCGTTTACTCCTGAATGTTCAGGAACACATCCAGTAACAACATGCACATGCACACGAGGCTGTTTTTCATTTTTAAAGCTCAGAGAACCAAAATTCACACAAATCATATTAAAAAAAAAACCCTGTTGTAAGTGCGAAGAAAATGACCTGTGTGGATGACTAGTTCTGTTTCTTCCCCAGCACTCAACAATGGTAGCCTGACAAAAATTTTCTTACTGCATTAGTAAATGTAATGGAAACATTGTAAATAAGTTCTATTAAACAACAAAACACAAAAACTGAACTGCAAACAAAAAGCTGGAACTATGTGAGACTGAAGGTTCTCACTGTGGTGCTGAAGACTTCAGTCAACTGGGATAGATGCCATATAGACTGGTATACAAGTACCAACGTTTCTGTGAAGGACAGACAACTGGAAGAGTGGACAAACGTCACTGGTAGCACATTAACAGCGGGCAGTGTTACAGGTGGAATATACAGGAAATAATAATACAGGTGACCAAAGAAATTTGGGAGATGAAAGATGTGACAGTCTAATACAAGATGCAGCAAAGGGACTGGGGTCACGTAGACAGGACACATAAAGTGACAGCAGAAAAGCCAAGGGTGAAAGAAGGGGGGGGGGGGGACCAAGCTATTCACAATATCCTTGGTGCTTCTGACTTCCCTGCCAGTGACCTCTGGTCTAGCTCACTAAGGCCTCTCTGCTCCATCCCAGATATTTCACTTCCTCTCTCTCTCTCTCTTACATCCTTTCAAACATTATGCTCCCTTTCAAGGACAGGAAAGAATGTCCTTGAAAACATTACCTATCCTGAACAGGCTATTCTTTTTCCATTGCCTTTTGTGACCTCCAATCATGATCATTTCTGCATGTCTGTCATTTTCTATGTATGTTCAAACTACAGCTTTGACCACTGTACACTGCCACTCCTGCCCTTGCCCTCTACAATACCCACTTTGCCCCACATAACTTACTTTTCTTCTACTACCCTGGACAATGGAGACAACCAACTCCCCCTAAACATTTAATCTACAAGGCATCATGAGATCTGCATTCTTCTGGGATCTTATGCACCAATGAGCTAAACAGCAAGAGGGAGTAAGAGAGGCATCTATAATCATTCTGTGTAAATGGTAGCATACCTCATATATTAATTTAATTATGACACATTACTCTCAACTGCTAACCTTCTTAGCAACAAGCTATGTTCTCCGGTCTGTCGTTATTCAGTCAGCTACTGATACTAATGGTTATACTTCACAGTTGAAAGAATATCACTCTACTACAAAATTTACCACATAAGATCCATATCAGTACCTTGGATATTAAGAACTCATATGTAAGCACATTTAGTGACTACTGGAATTGGTGAAAAGAAAAACACTGAAATGCTGCATATTAATTTTCAATTGCCACATGCAGATACTTTCTTATCATTGACACTTATGAGGTTCATTACGATTACCACTTTCTCCACTATAAGGAATTTAATTAATGTATGAGAATCAGAAAGCACCCCCAGATGTACAGCGAGACAGTACACAGGTACTCAAACACACCTAACATGTCTTGAAATGTAACATGCAAGTGCAATACAGTGTGACAAAATGGCTTAGTTTCCTTCAAATTTTCTTTATTACAATTTTGTTTAGTTTTTGCAACAATCTTGTGGGCCTACCTAGTCTTGTACAGTAACAAAACCAGGAAGCTCTGTGTAGAGATCAAGTTTTCTGCCTGTAAATATGATCCGTGTGTGACCTCATAACGGAAACACAAATTACACATTTTACACCATCCTACCATCTTGGTGCATTTACTTTCCAGATTAACTTCGGAAAATATTACTTTGGATACATACTGACATGAAACAAAACATAACTCTTCATTGAGAATGAAAAATTGTACATACTGACAATGAAACAGCCACAAATCTGTAACTAACCTGAAGGAAACAGATAACTCTGAATGAGAAGAAAATACATTCAGACTTTGTAACTATTATACATGTATTCATTACTATTCTCCTTTGTAATATCTCTGTATTATTACACTATCTATACATCAGTTTACCATTCAGAACCATGCAAACTTATTTATATTTTCTTTGTGTTTTAATGGATTCGGTATTTGCATATTCAAATCCCATGAGGCATACAAACACAGAATCCCAATATCTTAGTCTTCAATCATTGGCCAGAAAATGAGTGATTCTCTGCATGAATGTTTGTGACTGTAAACCATTTTTATATGGCAAAAATGTCCAGACACCAAGGTTTCTTTATAAATATACTGGCCAGAACACAATGCTATGACAGAGATACAAGAATTGCAAAGGACACCAGGAATCAGGAAATATTCTGCTTTATTTTTGATGAGATGTTATAACTAACAATGCCATCAACATAGTACACAATGCATGCACACATTAGTTTTTACTGTACCCCTGTAAGAAGCCAACATATTTCATTGTTCAAGCCACACACACACACACACACACACCACCAGAAACTCACAGCCCACAGCTGTTAGTGTATATACTTGCTTTCAGATTCAGCACCATGACAAGTAAGTTGCAATAGATTTCAATCAACTGCAATGAAATTGCAAGGTGAAATATACCTCTAAAATGCAATTTTTACTAACTGAATTTGTTGATGTTATCAAAACAAATTACTAATATTTTGAAATATCACCTCAAACTCATACATCAATTTTATTACCCTTCATTGAGCAAAAGTGGGTTGACACAATAATTTCTTTTTACACAAAATGAAAGAATGGGGAATGTGAAATATGTAAACATTCTATACCTATGTGTACTAAATTAAGGAAATATTAAAATTATCTCAAGAATATTTCAAGCAAAATAAATGGTAAATTTCATACATTATTTCCATTCGCAATTCAAGACAGTTTACCCATCTGAGTGTGACACACTGCATCTGGTAATTTATTTACACACATATCTGAAATGCAAAGACAGTCTTCTAAAGTAACACATAAATTAAAGTTCCTGAGGAGCAAAGAGGACTATCATTATTCTGTACGTAGCTGCAAGGTGTAAGAAATATGAAAGGGAAGTCCAGAAGCAAAAACATTATGAAGAGGAATTCTGTAAATAACTATTACATACATGAAACAACTTCATTAATTCACTGCCATTATTTGCACTTGTATTTTTATACATATACTTCCATTTCACTTGTGCCATAGTGTAAATATTTATTCATATTGGTTAAGGGAAGAATTCTGCAACTTGTCCTTGTACATGCTATATACAATGTCTGTGAAATAAATATATTTTTTTTTAAAAAAATACTTGATTAAGTAGTTATACTGCACAGCATTTCTTCAAAATAATTACTTATTCACGAACAGCCCCACTAAAGTAATACAGTATTGGAAAGAAAAAAAAAACTGTTATTGATCTCAGCCAGGCAGCTACTAGCAAGTAACATGACCATGTATTGGGGCTCTCAACCATACGGCATAAATTTCAGCTCATAAAATAGCCAGATTGTGTCTTTCTGCAATGTAACACCATGCACCAAGGTGGATAGGAATTTGTGATGCTGTACAATATGATGCAAAGCTATAACCACCAAAGCAATCAAGAACAGGACAATGAGGAAGACAGTTGGGCCAAGATGGAGGAAGTAACAGGAGACAGAATAAAATTTAATAATAAAGAGCTTCATAATTTGTACTCATCACCAAATACTATTTTGATGATCAAATCACAGGTGCATGGCACACATGGGGGGGGGGGGTTCTGAAATAAATGCAGGACCTTGATGAGGAAACATGAACAGACCGCTTGAAGACCTACACATAGATGGAAGAATATTAAAATGGATCTTTGTAGGGTGGGACAGCATGGGCTGGATTCATTTGTTTCAGGACAGAAACAAGAGGTGGAACCTGGTGACTCTGGACCATGGTAATGCACCTTCAGGTTTTACACAATGCAGGACTCCACTTCATGGAGTGAGATATCGACTAAACCATAAGGCATAAGGTGGAGTGCAGGTATAGCTCCACACATTATTAACCTCAGCAATATATGGAGCTTCACACTTCAGCCATTTCACCCCCAGGTAAACAGCCCAGCATTCACTGAACAGGAAATGGGGTGGGCCCCTGGGCCACTCCAATTGCTTTGGAGAAAAGTTACTTGCCTCTGCCACAAACTGATGACTATGCTACCCCAACTATCAAACTGCAGTTACTGCTCACATGTTTGCTTCACCCAGTCAGTATACAAGTTAAAACAAAGATATAAAAATAGAAATGTTCTAATTTCATCCACAAATCCCATTAGAAGAAATGAAATCTCAGGAAACATGGCAACTCATAAATTCACTGCCTACCTCTCTCCCACCATAATTAGCATGGGAAAAAAATTACATAAGTTGTCCTGCAGCAGAGTTTTGGAGAGCCCTGCATACACACACACACATACACATGCACACACAAAGTTAATTGTTCTTTTCCAAACTGATAAGGTGAGATCATAAACATGAAGTTTTTCAAAAATTTATATGTACCAAATGCTAGTACAAAATACGGCATGGAGTGATGATGATGTATCAGAAGATTAAAAATGGATCAATGAACATTAATACCACAGTCAATAATGTCCCATAAGCATAGTTGAATTAAATAACATCACAATATTTAGTGTTTAGTAAAATGTGAAATGGTAAACCATATAAAGAAACAAATCCAGAACTTGCACATATCTACCTCTCTTTATCCAACAGCAGTCTTTGACATATGTGTGAATGTTGTTTATAATTAATGCTTATGATAAAAAGTATGTGATGCAAATAAAAGAATCAGATAGGGGATATGAATATTGATAAAACTAGTCCTGTATGTAACTGAGAAGTCCAACTTCAGCAGCACTTACAATTTTGTTACCTTCCTTGGTATAAGCTACCATGGTTCATTTCATTTGCCAGTGTCAATATACTTCACCAAGATAGTGCACATGGATAGATACATGAAAACAGTGCACAAGTCATAATCTGAGTATCTGATAAAAATGTTTTACATTCCACAAATGAGCATTCTGAAAAATTAGTTACTATCACAATGTAAAACACAGAAAACTACAACTGATTAAGGTTAAAGAATCAGTCTTTTTAATATGTTTTGGAATGTACAGACACAAATAAAAATACTAAGAATTGTGCCTTCCTGAAAACTGTACATGTCTGAGAGCTCTTTCGCTATAAATTATTTATGTGATTACAGACTGATGACTGATACTCCTTTGAACATAATGTGTCCAACATTAAATCTAAAGGGACTCATGCTATGGTACGTATAATCTTAGAAACAGGACTGTCATATTTATGAACTTACTCCATCTTAACAAAGGCACAACAAATGGGAAACATTTACACTGACTATTCACCCAATACTGATGTTTTAACCCTATTAAAGTACTGACACTCATAATAGAAGAGAAGTAATTTCTGGACAGTAATTAGGAAACTGATATCTGACAAATTCGCATTTAAAGCATTTCAACAAACACAAAGGATAAAACTAAACTCATCATGTTCCAGAATTATTAATGACAGAAAAATTTCAATGTCAGCTCAAGGCACCAACACAGCAAAAATATTTTAAATACAATACAGCTTGCCAATTTGATCAACTTCTTTAAAATTTCCAATATTTTTATATAAATCATGATCCATCTTGTTACAAGCAATTTCTTCCTGTGATTGACATCTTACATAAGCTTTAGGGAAGACTGTCATTTTCAAGAAATATAAATAGACAATACAGTAGTGTTGGGACAAGCAAGGTGGATGGAAGTTGGCTGCTTGGAGCCAGCACTTTTTAGAACGCTCTCAAGGACAAATGACGCTCATCTTGGCATTCTTTACATTGAGTATTAATCTTAACAATAGTGAAATGTTCATAGGTTATTGCATTAGTGTGTTGATTTGTGTGATTTCAAGCTAATTTCCGTTGTTTAAAAATAGTTTAGTGAAGCACTGAAAGTGGTGTTGTGTTAGTCTGCCCCAGTATATTTTCTTAGGTGTATTGTGGATGAAGAAGATATTCATAGCACACATTGCAAGTGCACTGTTTAGTGTATAGAAGTTTGAAGGAAAGTTTCGACGTAACTGAACAGGAATTTCTGGAGAGTCAAGGTTGCACGGATGCCGCCCATTAAGGTAAAGTGTAATTTTTACGTTCTTCCAATGTCATCATTCTGTGTCCTGACAGGAATGTGGGAATTCACTCCGCTGCAGCCGGTCAGTAACAAGAAGTCAACAATGACCAGAATGAAGAAACAGCTGTAGTGGGGTTAGGCACTGATGTAACAGAAGCAGAAAAGACTGCAAAATAGAGTTAAGCTGTGTACAAGAGATATGTGGACCTGTTTTAATTATTTATCACAGTCAAGGGGCAAGCAAGCTCAGACAACTGACTGAAAATAACAATTGTCTCTCTTGTTTATTCTCTCTTTCTATCTTCCTTCATATTTTGTTTATTTAATATTCTTTGTGTCTTTATCAGCTTTTCTTTCTTTGTTTCCCCTTTGCGAGGTTTCGTTTTTTTATTTTCTTTTTATTATACCAACAGTAGTGCGGGCCAGGATAGCTCAGTCAGTATGGCGACTCGCTACAGGCTGGATGGTCCGGGGATCGAACCCCGTTGATGGCGAGAATTTTTACATCCATCCAGACCAGCCCTGGGGCACACCCAGCCTCCTATACAATGGGTACTGGGTCTTACCCCGGTGGGAAGCAGCCGGGGCATGGCGTTCACCACCCAACCCCAAATAGCGCTGAGCTTAAAGAAAGAGTAGAGCGGTACCTCTACTCCACCTCTGGGCCTTGGTGGCCTGTTCTAGGGTGAACTTTTACCTTTATAAAGACAATACAACTAAATTTCAATTCCTGCAGCTGGTTTTGTACCTCTATGTCATGAAAAATGACTAAGCCTTAATATCTGAACATCTGTGGGTGACTGTACAAGAATGAATTTATTTAGTTCACACCTGCAAAGTGCTCTTGCCTTTTACCATAAGAAATGTAATTTGTCCCATACAAGCAGTAAGGTAAAGAGATAAGCTGCCAAAATGCTTTTGAACTGAACCACAAAGGTGTAAAATGGGCATTGGAGTAAAGCTCCATGTACTGTCAACCTTAGCACTAGCTGGTCAAGATGAATGCTCTGGCTACCTTGACTGATGAGAATAAGTCCCAGGTCACACTGGGTAGGAGAATGGGTGGGAACCAAGCCTATCACGAAAAGAAAAGCTGGAATCAAATTCCAGACAGCCCACAGCTAGTGATTGCACATTTTGAATTTAGTACTTATGGTTTGTAGTTTAAAAGTAAATTAATTATGCTTAATTCAGAATACACTGCAGATATTCTTATTAAAACCACAATCACTACTTTGTAATCATACAAGTAACACCTACTTTGTAATTGTACAAGTAACATCTCCTAGTCTGAACAACATTTGCACTCTTCATATTATGGATTAACCGTAATCCATCTCAAGTCAGCAAAAAAATTTAAACCAATTAGTTAAAAGAAAAAGCATTACATGTTCTGGGTGATTAATACTGTAAGCATATTTAATCCTATCATGTCCCTTGAACACATGCCATATTGAAATCCCCATGTTGCTCGGCAGAAGAGGGAAACTAAGGGCACTCCTAATTAAATAGGGACAGAGGGCACATTTACCACATGTAGTAAACAAAACCCTATAATATGGTTACCTTCACAGCTTGAGACACACAGTAGTGCCTTCAGAGAAAGTGTATTAAATGTTAAGAATGTAAGTACCTTCCATGCTCCATCTCCTAATCATGTCTTTATGGAACTGAACTTCAAAACACATGTCTACTCAGTACTGCAACAAGAACTGTACATTACAAAGAAATTAATATAAATGATTTCTACGTTTCTGAAATTCCATATTTACTTCAAATTTTACAGCTAGCAAATAGTTTGTACTGAATCTATTACTTAAACTTCACACACCCATAAAAATCCCTTCTGTCCACTTTGAACAGCAGATGGGCTGTAATTTTCACCAACAACTTTTAACAGAACTCAGTGTCAAAATCAACTCTTTAAAAAAAGTCTAACTAACATTACAACTGTATAATACCACAACAAGTGGACACATAATTAAAGCTTGTATTCTTCGCAATACACATGCTCAATAAGTGCTTAAGAATGTCCATGTCTACAGCTGCTTTCTAAACAATGACTTTCAAAATAAGATTTTGAATATTCCAAAACTAAACTTCAAAACCAACAGCAGACATTATTCACCATTTATGCTTCTAACCGACGCACATGAAAAGAACCTAGGCTCACACACAAAAATAAATTAACCAGTTAATTTACCACTATAAGCTCTGCACAAAAAGAAATTAACCAGTTCAATTTACCACTATAAGTTCTGCACTAACTGCTGCAGACAATGTCACTGGTAATGAAAGATTAGTCATTAGCTGTTTATGTGAGCAAGTGTAATGTCAATATGCTGGTATGTGTTCTGTATGTCCAAACCTATAATGGTTCAACCTGCATAAAGCTTTTATTTTAAATTTCAATTGAACTGTGACTAACATATGCAACCCAATTTTTATATTCATGCTGGTGCAAATCCAGCAAGCGGCTGACCCTGTACATATGGGGATTACTAACAGAATACATCACAGATAAAACAGCAGTGTTTTGCCACCAGCACAGGGATTAAATACACGGTGAAGCTGAAAGCAAGTATAACCTTCTATGGAATATAAAACTGTCCCCCAACCCTATTAACAGTGAGGCCCATTCGTTTTGAACACTCCAACAGATTTAACCTCAAACTGAGTAATTTCCACGGAAACTGCTTTCTGATCTGTACAGATTCACTACCACTATTTAGCATACAGTATTATATAACAAAGTTCAGCTGAAAGCACAATTCACAATCATTAGGTCACACATGTGATACACGTTCCATATATACTGTTCTCTGCTATATTATTACAAGAAAACAGCTCATTTAGCAGACACGTTCCAACAAAGTTTACAGATATAAGAAAAAATAATATACCTACATTATAGAATACATTACCAATATTGTTATATAAATTCCCTGGAAATACTGTGACAAGAAGTCCCGGCACTGTACAATGGAAGTAAATACAACATGGGAGAGTAATACCCTCTAACTATAATCCAACACATAACATCATTCTACATGAAAAGGGGCCACTCTGGCAAATTCAGGCTAAACTGTCCCTTAATACTTTTATCACAAAGAAACATGCTAACCACAAATCTGAGCATGTTTGCACTCTTTGAAAATCAGTTCTAGAAAAGCTTACACTTCACGTACAGTGCTAAGATTTACAATAAACCCATCAGGAAAGTCTCTTCTGGTATCGTACAAACCTTAAATCCCACATATGGTGCAAATTCACACCATGCTTGTATGAGCAACCAAATACTGTGTACAAAGACTCATAAACAAAATGGACCCTTTCCACATAGAGCATCATATACTGGCACCTTCCACACCAAGCACTTCGAAATCTTTTTTTGAACAGCTGGCACCATTATATTAATATTATATTACAAGTAAATCATACGAATGCTAGTCTTTGACGATAAGACTTCTTACATTTAAAATGGGAGCAGTTTCACTGGAAAATTGTATCTAAAGTCCACAAATTTTATGATCTACGACTTCCCGCAGACCAGCAGCAGGCAAGAGGTGCAACATGACAAGACCAAATTCTAGGGTTATCATGTGGAGCAAAAAAGTACAAACACATGGAAATAGTCAATGCTCCTACCTTTGGTGTTCCCTGCCCCAAGTATTATACACATTAAACAGGTCAGATTTTCAATGCAATATGAAATGGAACTTGGCAGATAATAACTGGTAGTGTACCACATAACCAGAAACCTCACACCATCTACCACAATAAAACCTCTAATTAAGTTAGATGTCTTTCACCAAAAATTTGCGAGGGTGGCGCAACTTTTGTAAAGTTTCAGCAAAGTAACGTAACAATTCTCCTCATACCCACACACATTAAACTCCTCAGTCTACTAACCTATACAATAAAATGTCTGCATCATTTATGATTACCAGACTAATGATTCAAGAGAAGGTTCTGATGCTGTTACTAGTTACTATTGTATTTCAAAAATCTTTTACACTGTACTGACATTACAACATATCAGATAAAGCAATGGAGACTCAAACTATTTTGGAAAAATTATGAAGTTAGTATATATTTAATAAAACAATGTAGACATTGTTTTGCATATATACTCAATGTGTTATATGTACACTCCGTTGCAACAGTCAATTGCACGTACTTGCTGGGAGACACGGGGAATACATGTGTACTTTGGGCTTCATATCTCCACTTTCACACACCTGAAATCTAATAGCCTTATGATCTCCCACAAATAAAAGGATTCTGTTAACCAAAGCTTAATTCCTGCCATAACTGATATTGTCTTTTAAAATTATCACTTTTCATCTCAAAGTGGTACTGCAAATCCTCCAGAACTGACCTATGTTATCGCTTCTGTGCATGGACAATAGTAAAACTGCAGATACAGTATGTTGTCTAGGGTCAACCAAAGTTTCATTGGTACTGCTACAGAATTGTTTCTCATAATTCACCATTACAAAATGAAGACCCACAGATAAAGTTGGGATCTGAAGTACTGATGAAGTGAAACATCAATACACTATTGCAATATGTAACAAGTTTCAGGCAATGCCTAGTTTCACAGTACATCTAATTCTTACATTTAATGTCATGCTATTTTCATATGCTCTGGAAGTTAACCAAGATGCTTCCCGAAAAGTCACATTACATTACACATTACTTACCCAAAGACCTGTAAAAATGTGTAACTTTCTTGTTTCAGCTTCGTTTAATGACTAAATTCAAGTGTGCTGAAAACTGGTTGCCTGCTTTCCTCTGCCTGGCACCACACATCAACCACTACACAAGCACTCCCTGCTCTTGTCCATGTTACTCACACTCTGCCTCCTGAGACTGCTCATCAGTAGGATGTGCATGTCCACTGTCAGTGCGCTGATGTCACGCGCTCGTCTCCTGCTCACCCCACCCCTCACTATCATATTCACTCTCAGATGCTGAATCTGAATCGGAAAATTCAACAGCCACTCGACGAGCCAAGATTGATGCAACATCATGCAGTGCATTCACACGTTCCACTTCCTTTTGTTCATTCTTTTCTACCTTCCTTAGCTTTATTCCTAAATGACAGAACAAAACATACATTATGAACTGTATGAACTTTGTCAGTCACCATAATATCACATCATCAAAAGCATAAACATATATATATATATATATATTTTTTTTTTTACACTAAAATCATAACCTACCGTCACGTATAGCCTTGAGCAAATCGCTCCTTGGATCAAAGGCAGGTGCTGGTGGATTGGCCAGTTTGTTACGAGCAGGGTTCTCTGTCTTAGGAGGAGACTGTTTTGGTGGTGATGTAGAGATGATCTACAGACATAAAAATGAATTTATTATGTCTCAAAGTAACCACAAACTATAAGAAAGAGGAACATACATATAAATACCATGGGGAAACTACAAGACAAAGCAATGTTCTTGCTTATAACTAGTGTTCGTGATGTACTATCATGTTTGAAATGGCACAAATGTGCTCTTAATGATAATTGAAATTCTTATGTCAAATAAGCATGTATCAATATGACGACTTCTGACATAATATTTTCCCCTTTTAGGTAAATTCTACATGAAACATAACATAATAAGCCACTGGAGATGACCAAAGCACAAAACTGACTGATGAGAAACCAAATATAATTAGGTTGAGGATATCTTACAACAGGACAATCATCCCCACAAACAAATAAAATCCAAAAGACAAATACAGTACTTACTTCTCACAATGACTAGTGGATTGTAAAAAGTACATGATGTACTGATAGTATACTTAGTGAAACCTACAAAAAACATATACTGTCTTCAATGGAATATTTCTCTGATCATCACAGAAAATAATTGTAACATCCTCTAAGGACTGCACCAGAAACTAACAATGTTGGATAATGTAACCGATTGACAATAAAAGTAAAACTGCACCATGAGGCATATATATAGCCTTGGAAGTAGACAGATGCAGGTTGTCAGCTTTATACTCCAGCACAGACATCTGCAGACACCTGGTTCAAATGGTTCTAATGGAATGTTATGCAACATTCTGAGCTATCTTCAGCCATTGTTTCCTTACATAGAGGGTCATTTGTACTTGTGTTGATACACGTGGCACAGGTCAGAAAATTAATAACCAACGTACACAGCTGTGACATTACTTGTGTGTTGTAAATCAACCAAGTCATGATGGGACTGCACAAGTGTGTTAATGTGGTGAGTTATTTATTTAAAGAATGAAGCTTGAAAAACTGAGTTCAGTCAGGCTCTAAAAACAAAACCCACATTACATTTTCTCACGGATTTATTTCCACAGCAACCCCTCCCAGAACACTGCGCTACAAGCCGGAAAGTTGTGGATTCGATTCCCTATGGTGTCACTGGAATTTTTCATTGACATAATCGTTCTGACTGCACTATGGCCCTGGGGAAGACTCAGCCTCTAACAGAAATGCACACCAGGAATATTTCCTGGGAGTGAAGGCAGCTGGTGCATTGGGCTGATATCCTTGCCACATTAATGCGCTGAATGTCTTGAATGCTGGCAGCCTCAACCTAACACCCTCAGGGCCTATCCAGGCCTGCACAGGGATTGCTTTACCTCTATCTTCAACTCCTCCAGAAACACTGTCATCTGAGACAGTAACAACTTGTACATTCCTCAAATGCCAAAAAAAATCATATGTTCAAACAGCATCGTTCCTCAATTTATTGAAGGATTCTGCACACTTATGCATAAAATGGAGTATGTACGAATGACAACAGTGATAAAATTGTAAATAAATTGGGCTTAATTTGGGCTAAAATTAAATAAGATTGGCTTTGGTCAGGTACAGGTAACACAAATGAACATAAACTTTGGGGTCTGGTCAGACGCTTCTTGAGCCATGTCAGGTAAAATTCTGAAATTTTGGCCCACACAGACCTCTACCCCAGCTGCATTACCACCACTACCCACTGCACAGGAGGCTGGATGGGCCACAGTAAGTAGGGATGCTTTAGAGAAGATAAAAATTGCCCCCATGTCCTGGAATTGCACTCCAGATTCCCAAGTCATCCACCCCATATTCTTGTCACCAAAATGACTAACATTTAAGTTATGCCTCCACCTTCAAGGCTGACCCTTAAGATGGAAGCAGCATGTGCCCCCAGCCTGCTGGTATCAACTAAAATACTGCAGAGAGTTACAACCTAGTAGCTCAGAGCCTGAAGACCCACTGCTGTGAAAAACAGAAAATTATAAAGTTTATTGTAGCTTTGCACTACAGTTCATGGAACTTAAGCACACTGGAAATTTAGTAAGCCTTTTTTTCACAAACAAAACTGGCTGCGGTTATTCTGTTTGTAAACAGTCTTAATATTCTGACAAGTCAGGGAAACTTTAAGTCTACAAAATGGGAAAGATATTAAAATATAAAAAAGTGGTTCGGTATGAATAAATGGATCTGAAAAAATGTAATTAATGAATGTCTGTAAATAACAATTTAAATCAAATTGTGTGCAAGAGCTTTTAAGTCTTACATAAATAAAAATTCTAGTTTTTGTAACAACATTTCAGAAACAAGTGAAAGATACTGCAAACATTTTAGGTGGAAGTAACTTTAAAGCTTTGAACAGGTAATGAATAATTTCACACTTAGAATGGATGTCTGTGAAGTTAATTCTACTGAAGCACATGGAAACAAGGGCAGTGTGAAATGTGACACTAATGACATATTCTTAACACACTTTAAAAAATGCTGAAAATGAAGTAATAAATGAAATACACTAGAGGCAAGTAACAGGTCCTGATATATTTATATTTCTTTTGCTACAAGACCTTTATATAATGGAAATTTGTGTAAAATGAAAACCTCCTAAGGTCCTCAGACATTCTGTTTTAAACAGAATTCATTGTAGTTCTGCTGGACAAAAACATGTGTAAATTACTGTTTACCTTACTAACAAAAGAACTTACTTGTTTCAGTGGTGATTTGCCCACATCACCATTCACCAGTGGTGGAGACATGGGTACACCACATGCAGGTGGCGGTGACAATGGACCATTAGGCAAAGTCATGGGTGGAGGAGGTGGTGGTGGAGGAGGAGGAGGAATGTTGCATGAAGGAGAGGTGGGGCGCTGTTGCGCTGACAAAGGAGCTGGTGGTGAGGGCACAGTTTGCTGCTGTTGCTGCTGTTGCTCTGGTGTAGGGGGTGGAGGTGGCAATTCTGTCTGGGGCAGCTGCTGAGGTTCAGGAGTATTATCTCTGCTTAGAGAATGAGAATGTGGAGTGTTGTGATTCGAGGGTGGTGTAGGTGTAGAATGGGTGGAAACAGGAAGTGGACTTCCTGATCGACTTCCACTCCGACTCCTGGATCGAAGATGGGAAGGAAGCGGTCCATTCATGCCAGGTGGAGAACCAACTGTTTCAACAGGTGGAGGAGGTGGGGGAGGCAGGGTTTCCCTCCCAGCACTCATGCTCCGTCCTCGAGTTGGTGTATTGGTAGCGGATGATACAGTAGGTGTGCTGAAAAAGATTGCATCTAATGTACAATCACTTCAAACAAGAGATTTATGATTAAATATCACTTTTTTTTAAATTACTATGCTACATCATTCAAGTTATAATTATAATGTAAGGTAAAATTTCTGCTACACATAATATCACATCCCTGTAGTCTTCTTTAAGATAAGTAATTGTAAAAATAAAGTAAAAAAATGCTCTGTGATTCTATCCAATTCCTCTTAAATATTTATACAATCCCTAGATTTGGAACAGAATATACTAAACTGAAAACAGCCAATGATGATAAGTGGGGACATAAAGGGCTACCTCAGCTAAAGCTCCACATTCAGCCAATTACTCTTCATGAATTAGGAAAACAGTCACAAAACTGTTGTTTCAGATGACAGTATGTACTTCAGGCCTGTATCTTAACCTCTCATTGCACTGAACCAAAATTTTATCAAAGTTTCCCCATCATAATTAGTACAAGCCATGATTGACTTACACACATAGTTAAAATCTCTTAAGTGAAGATAAAAGCATTGATCTCAAATGTACTTCATGTCTCCAAATATATTTTAAGACCCACTGAAATTCTTCCATGTGTACAGAAAGTACTTCCAGATTTGCAAATTAAAACTCTCTCTTTTGTAATCTAAGCCCTCCAATACCAGGCTGGCAACTGCAACCTTTATGGTACATAATCTAATACCCTGACATATTTTTGAAGCTTGACATAATGCCACAACTTTATCTCATACACAAATCTTACCCTTAGTTCTGCATACTAAACCAATTAAAGAAAGTACTCAACATTCATAAGATATCATTCTATTACATTTGCCACATTTATCTTGCATGAATAAGGCTTGGACTACAGTTTACAAACTGAAATGACCTGCCAACATTTTGTATACACCACTCACCTATTGCTGGAATTGTTGGTACTAGGTGGAGCAGGAGGAGGCTGCGAAGGACGCTGTGAGGTGGCCCGTGTGCCATTACTACGACTAGGAGTATGATTGTTGGGGGTAGGATAACTCTCACCAGCCACAGACTGGCCCTGTGCGTAGTGTTGCTGATAAAGAGATTCTTCATAGCCCACAGGGTAAGTGGATCTGCACCAAAAAAACAAAACTATATATATATATATAGCCTGGATGCAGGGTGTTTCCCTGAAGCAACTAAAGTGGTAAATTACAATTCAGTCCACTTTCCTTTCTTAAGGAAAGAAGTATGATTAGTTAAGATCGTTGTGTTGTCTGTGCGTTTCCCACATCAACTTCAGAAACAGCCTGACATCTTTATGAAACTCAGTGCAAACATTATGCCACTGGAGGCAACACCAAACTGTACATTTTAAATTTTGACGTTTTGCTGACCGTGCATCTCAGTAATTAACAAACTTGATGAACAAAATTTGTTTTACAATAAGTTTGTTTCATGCCTCTACATGTTTCGAGCACATGTGCTCATCAACAGGAGGTCAAAATTGTATTACACAGCGTCTGGTATCATCACACCTATAGGTGGCCATCTCGTGCACAGGCTGAGAGTTCTTGAGATAAATCCACCTCTCTCAACCTGTGCACGAGACGGCCACCTATAGGTGTGGTGATACCAGAGGCTGTTTAATACAATTTTGATCCCCTGATGATGAGCACATGTGCTCGAAACATGTAGAAGCATGAAATAAACTTATTGTGAAACAAATTTTGTGCATCAAGTTGGTTAATTACTGAGATAAATGTACATTTTAAGTTTCCACAGTCAGTAGCAACATGTCACACAATGGAAGTGAAACTCAACAGACAGCCCTCAAATAAAAATAATTTTTTTGGTACAATGTAAACAATATGGTGTCAATGAAAACAATTTTCTGTTGCTTTGTCTGACAGGAGTAGTCACTGAACTTCTGAAGCTAGATATGTGAATTCTAATAAGGAAATACTGTAACATGCTGGAGAGGTGAACTCTGTCACTGATCAGTAAAGTTACGGGTAAGAAGAGACACAATCCAAAAATACAACAGGAGGTTTCCAAGTCCTACATATTCCAGTTCAAAATCTGCTGCATCAGATCAATTTCATGTCTTCAGTAATGTGCATAATGTACGATTTCATGTTAACTGTTCACAGTACACTACGTACCCTTGTGTTTGTGGTGGTGACAGTAACAGCTGCATTACTTGTCTTAGAAAAACACTTATTTCTTAGACCATCACAATACAACAAATCAAAACTTAAATATTTGTAATGGTTATTCATACCCAACACGTTTTGTACCATCATGTTCATTCTCTGGGGATATACACCTTACATAAATGACAAAAAATATTTTGAGGTTATATCAGGAAAACTGAACACAGACAGAACCCACATTTAAGTAACATCAATATTAACACTTTCAGCCCGGCGTCCATGTAAACTTTAAAATACCCCCAGCCGGCGTATTTTAAGGGTACCGAAAAAAATTTAAAAATTGCAGTATTTCCTATCATAAAAATACAAAATTTTTACACACCATAGGAGAAGGTTCGCTGTATC
>Ga0123352_10005659_pt1 | contig 18905 bp, 12 predicted proteins | sample TergutLab28metaG_FD_89700 | JGI IMG/M metagenome (GOLD analysis project Ga0123352, IMG submission 89700) | Labiotermes labralis P1 segment gut microbial communities from Petit-Saut dam, French Guiana - Lab288 P1 | ecosystem: Host-associated > Arthropoda: Insects > Digestive system > Gut ... | reverse complement strand
CAAAGCATCTGGTAACGAAATTGTAGGGGCCTGAAGATGACTAACATCTAGTCGAAACATGTAGCCTTACTCTAGAATAAATAGATTGTGCTGACATACGTTTGTGTAATACTAATTGATTTTTAAGCACATCATGATGCCTTCATTCAGAATAATCAGTATAACATATTTACCCAGTACACTTCACCTAATCACACTTTTTATCTCAAAAATTTATCCACAGAGTTTTTGCTATGCATGTTAGGAATTGAAGTGTTCAGGGTAAATAAATGAATTAAACTCCTCTTGGTTGATCATCCATGTCAAAGTTGAGTTAAGAAATTAAGAAGCTTGAACTGTCGTCACCATCATGCCTGATGCTGAGTATGGTCATAATATGCTGCCTTTTCACCATTGAAGCACTAGGTAATGTGAGGGTGGGGGGAAATTCAGCAGTCTGCACCTGCACTTTAGAACTGCTACTTCGTTACTCAACCTGAAGACATGCGTACCTTGTTTAGCTTGACCGTCTCAGAATTTGTGCCCTTTGATGTTAATTAACTTGTCTGTTAGCTGTAAAAGTCTGATGGTAGATTTCCATACTTGGCTAGTTTTGAAAAATCATGCTTTTCCATACAGCCTACCCTCCCTGTTTATAAGTCATCAGTTTAAACAAATGTGTTGAGACTTCTGATCCAATACACACAGATGTTGAAACTTGCCATATTCACAAAGTGCAGAAACAGGAACTTGTCAATGCCCCTGGGCAGGCAGTTGGGCATGGAGAAGTAGGTTGAATGGCACAAATTACAGAAGAGCCTTCAGCCAGAGGAGTTTTGGACTGAATATATAATAGAAACTTTTATACAAATACATTTGTGTTCACAATATTTGAGGTTCTCAAAGGATGTTGCTGAAGTTTCAAGATGTCCAGGATGTTACGCTGGCTTGGCTGGTAAATAATTTAGTTACTGATGTTTTGAAATTCATTGTAAGGGTTAAGCAGTTCAAGAAGAGTCCTGGACTGCTTGATCTCAAAGATTAGGCACCATGAACCTTCAAAATTTCTGTAATTTTTTACCAGTGGATAACATCCCAGAAGGCTTGATTCTTCATATTTCTGTTTGACTGCCATGAAGTATCTCATAATCCAGGTGAATATGATTGTTTTCATTAACATCTCAAAAACGAGGAAGTGGTGTCTTTGTTCAAGTAAGTGGGTTAATATATTGCTCTGATTTCAGGGTGCACTGTGTGGGGCAGCTGTAGCTACAGGTATGGTTCTGTGGATTGGACTAGGCACACAGATTGCACTAGCCAGTGGCATAATTTCATACGAGGAAAAATTTACCTCAGTGGCAGGTTGTGTGTGTACAAATGCCAGTGAATTTCTTAACACAGTGCTACCAGACTTGGAACAACATGAACCAAAGTAAGTGTGTTGTTATGGAGTTGATCAACTTAAACCTTATCTGTGATTAAACTTCCTTCTTCTGAATTTGACAGAATACTGGGTAACTTAATTCATGTGTGTTTCAATGTCATAACCACAGTAGCTTTTCCTAGTGGAACATAGTGATGAAATTATATACAGGTTGATGGTAAATGGCCATTATATTACATAATTCTTCTGAAAAAAATACTCTTATTTTACAATGTGGGGAATACCTTGACTAGCTAACAAAAATTGACAGTCTGGTAGGGAAGTTCGTCTCATGCTGCTTATACCAAGCATAATTAGAGAGCCTAGTAGATACGTCAAGTCCACACTCTCTTCCAAACTCTCTCTGCACTGTCATTAGCAGAGCTGATTTTGTGAAACTGCAAAATGCACTGATCTTTCTGTGTTTGTATCGTTGTTTTTCATTGCTGAAGTTGCAGTGCACTATTCCATCAATGAAGCATACAATTAAAATTTTAAATGATGTTCTTTGTGGTCATTACTGTGCAGGGCTTACTTTTTACAACAAAATGTTTAAAATACATTTTTAGAATTGTAAAGACCAACTGTAACCACTGTGTACATATAAAGAGTTGATTTTATGTATAAAGTTCTCGTGTTGGTGTTTTACGACATTCCACTCTTTTGGGATGTAGTGGCATGTAATCTGGTAGATTGTTACAAATATTTTGGAAGGGTGTATTGCCTACATCTTAAAGGGCGTAGCATTACATTCTAGAAGATCATGGTCTTAAGAACATATAAAGAAAGTAAAATAGAGAGACTGTCAACTGAGAATCTGTCCAAGTTTTTGAACTCATTTATACTGTTCTGTAATTTTAGAGTCAACTTGTCATGTCATGCCACGCTATCTGAGTACTGACCCTGATGTGTTTTCTCTTCAGGTGGTGGATACAGCTGTACAAGCTTTCTTACTTGTGGTACTCTTTGCTAGGCTTCTTGATTACGATTGTTGTGGGCTTGTTGGTCAGTATCTTGACTGGATCGCTGGACACTTGTAGTCTGGATGAAGATCTCATGTCCCCACCAGTTAGAAGATGGCTACTGTCATTGTCTAGCAATACAAAGCAGATGCTGCGACTGTCAGAGGAGGTAACATACTGTGTCAGTTTTCTATTTAACTATTTCACTGTCAGTTCTGTTTTAGCCACTTTTTACTATTGGAAATCTTTGTGCAATTCATCATCATCATCATCATGATGTAGTCTTTCTTGCAACAGGTCTGTAGCCTCTTCCAGAGCGAGTTCTTCAGAGGGCGTAATCTAGTACTTATTCTTTCAATTTCCGCTGTCTTCTCTGTTCCTTCAGGTCATCCAGTAGCTGCTTCTCTGTGTGTATATGTACTCATAACTCTTACCCAAGGTATTTGTTTGTTATTCTAAATTTTTTTGATTTTAAATAAACTGTGTAATTGCGAAGGCATTTTTGTTGGTAAATTGTAAGCTATTTTGCCTCGCAGAATTTTTATTGCTGTAGCTGGTTCAATTCAGCCGAAATAAGCAGCCAAAGGAACGCTCTTATTTTCTGATATGAAGCATCTGGTACACGTTTTTGAGTACAAAATGGCCTGTAGGAAGACTGTGCCTGGCTATACATTCATTACTTTGTGTAACTGGTTCTCTGAATTATTTGGATTATGTTTTGTGTACAGAATTCTCAGCACAGTACAAATCGAATATTTATTTTCTCTGTTACTTTCTATTTTGGGTGTTCAAATTTTATTTCACTGGCTTCCCTGATTACCATAAATGGACATGTTGGTCCTGAGTTTTATTCTATCAAAATTAGTGCCAAGTTTACTTGCTATGGAGTGCTTAGTGACAGACAGCCAATGGGTTTCATTTCCTTTACATGCTCATTTTGCAGTAGTAGTGAGAAACTTCTGTGATGCCATTTCTTGTGGTTCTCCAGCTAGGATAGAATCTCCGTGTTTCCCACTACTTAGGATCAACCTGTGATTAGCCAATGTTTGGGTTCAGACACTACCCAATCACAGACCTCTGTACACAGATACAGATATACAATATATTCATGACTTGAATGTGGTACACAGCAATCACTAGAATGTCAGGTACAATTAAGCAAGTGACATAAACCCAGAAATTAATATTATGAATAAGACCACGTGTTCTCCACTGGTGGGCTGTGGGACAGTAGCATGCTGCAAGATTTGGTGAAGTGTACCAAAAGGCTTTGAATAGAAGAATGATAATATAAAATTATATGTGCAAATAAAAATTTTAAAAATAAAAAACTGATGGTGTCCCTTGTATAAAAGCTTGTACACACACACACACACACACACACATTTTAGATTGTCAACATGTCTGTTTCTAAGTGTATTTAACACTGTCATTTCTGAAGCAAATATTTTGTTTTACCTTAAGCATCGTGGTAATAGAGTGTCTTTTATTTATAGACCAAGGAGAATGCAGCACTTGGCAAAAGTGAAGTGAAAGAAGATTCCTACAAGTCAGTGGATCTCAATGGAATACAGAATCTCAGTTTCATCCCAGAAGATGACAATCAAAGTGAAATAATTAAGAGTGGTTCTGTTAAGAGTGGCATAAGATTGTGAAGTTATTGTATGTCTGTGTGACATTGGTCCACTTTAAAGTTGCCATATGATAACAGACCAAATCTGGTTTAGATAGATGAACAATTCAGATGTTGCGATAGGATGTACACAAGACAGGTTAAAGTTTGTAGGTGCCATAACACGTAATTTATATTTAAATATCTCTATTTTATACCCAGCAGTTTGTTTTCATTCTTCCATTAATAGGCAGTTTTGAATTTGTGTGCAACACGTGTGGGTGCCTGTATATATATATGTGTGTGTGTGTGTGTGTGTGTGTGGTGTGTGTGTGAGTGTGAGTGTGTACAGTAATTTAACTCCTCCTCATAAGAAGCAGATTTATTACACAATTGGTAATGCATTGATTTTACAGAGAATATCTAATAACATGACACGGTACGCTGTGACCGAAGTTGTGTCAGAGAAGAATGAACACACATGCTTTCCCACCTTATTTACCAGATAAGTTCAAATTGTGTGCCAACCGCAATCCCACCTACTGTCATTTATATCCTGCTTCTCATTACATCTATACATTGTCTCATTTTCTCCTGCATTCTGCCACTGTTATTGTAATACCTGAGTGTGTAATGAATTGCAAACGATATATCATTGAGCTCTTATAAAATTCAATGACATAAAGATTACCAGAATGAACATTAATACACTAACAGGTATTTTGTCTTATGATAGTGAGTCAGCATGAGATATTTTTGTATGGAAGGTGTGCAATATTTGTATGCTGGGGAACAGACAGCCAACTTGAAACCCTGCTACCCATGTTTCTTCTTCCCCTGACTAAAGAGTAGTGTACATAAATCTGGGTAAATAATGATTCAGAAACACACCTTTCTTACAAACAAAAATGTGACTAAAACACCTTTAATGTATGTTTATGTATACACGTTCATAAATTTCATGCATAATATTTTTCAAATTTCATCTCATTTTAACCTTTTAAAGCCTAGTGGTTACTTTACATACTGCCAGGTTTAACATTCAAAAATTCTACATGGTTCTCACATTGCCTGTATGCGTTTAGCACGTACCTCAGAACAAGCAGCGACATTTCTCTTATACAGCACCAACAGACTGGTTTTGTATAACTGAAATGGGTTGTGTTTCCTGTGCAGTATGCACTTGAGTTTTTATATAAAACAGATAACATTTCATTGTTAAAGGGTTAAATGAGAATTATTATATTCTATGCTTCTGGGGCAAATGAGAACCTCCATAATATTTTGGTCAGGATACCTAACGGAGAGAAGCCACATGATAGACATTGATGTCAGTGGGAAGATAATATCAACATTGATATTTGAGAAATAGGATCTGAAGATGGAACTGGATAGAAGTGGCTCAGTGTACAGTGCAGTTGCAGGCATTTGTGGGCAAAGCAGTGAACCTGCATGCTAATTAAAGCACAGCATATCTTGACTGGCTGCATGATTTTCTGATGGAAGCATACTGTTTTCTTTGTGAGGTCTGAACTGAATCTTTACACATAACAAATTCATCTTATCCTTCAATGTGTTAAAAACTTACATACAATACATAAAAGGCAAATAAGGTTATGTTTAACCTGTCATATCTTGTACAGGGTTCACGTAACTGTGATGCTTTCAACCTAGTCAATCTAGAAAGGGCTAAAAAAAAATACATTCACTAGATTAATTATGGCCTGTAGATTTTTTATATATAAACAAATATATAATCACCATAAATACACGGTTTTATAGCCTCAGCTACTGCTGTACATAATATAATTTATGTGTTGATATATACTTTTTAGGTATGTCTATAATTTAAGATTAATATTATTTACTCTTTTAAAGAATCACAATTTGTGAAATGTACTATTGTCTATCACTAACAATATTTGAGATTGTCACACTGTTGAGTTTTTGGATTATGTCTCTTTCCTGGAGATGGAACTAGTAGGACATTGTAAGAACCTACAAAAGTACATGGTTTCACAACCCAGATCACTTAATGTTTTATCATATCTTTATTGTTCTTATGTTTAGGAAGGAGTTGAGTTGTAAATGCAGTTGTACTGACCACCAATATTTATTCAATAAAGGATGCTAAAAAAACAAAATATGTTATTGTTAATTTCTGCCCAGTGTAACAAGACTGCAAATGTTTTGTTCTATGATGTAGCACACAAACATTACCAAGGTGTTCTTTACTTTTTAAATATCATACATTTTCACAGTGCACACATAAATGTAATTTCAGTAACACCCATGAGAAAAGTATGGCCATCCGCCCTGTTAATATTTAGATTGTTATTCAGATAGTTATCCCTGCATCAGCCATTTCTCCATCAAAAATGTTGCACTGATTTGTTTCATAACCGTGAATATTCCATGTGTGTGTGTGTGTGTGTGTGTACAAACATGGTTTCCCATCAGATATAAGTAGCTAACATTCCACTGTGGCATACACACAATGTCTAATGCAGTTCCAAAAGATATTTTTTGCCATCTGATCTGCCTATTTTTGTTCCATCATGAATTATATCATAATATTCCAGGGAAATTTTTCATATATTATTAATATTTTTAGATTTAAAAAAAAGCAATCAGAATAATCAATGATTCTCAAAGCAGAGACTCTTGTAGAGAATTATTTAAGAAACTAAAAATTCTACCCTACAATCACAATGTATTTTCTTGCTTCTTTTGTTTGTGGTCTATAATATAAATCAGTATAAGGTCTATTCTGAGATTCATGGTATCAATACCAGACAAAGTGCTAATCTTTATCAACCTTTGTCTACTCCGTCAATACATCAAATTGAACATACTGTTAGGGCATCAAGGTTTTCATTGGTCTTCCCTCTCATATAAAAATTTGTCTCACAATATAAAACAGATCAGATTAACTTTAAAAACTTTCCTTATTTAAATTCATTCTATATATTGAATAAATATTTCTATAGCAATGATGACTAAAGATCTTGGTTTGGTAAATTACACTATTTCACAACAAATCAGTTCATAGGTACAGTTCGTATTTAATAATATACATAGAATTAATTAATATCAGGTTGAATTTGCTTCTACTTAGTTTTAAGGACATGGCACATGCTTTTTAGCATAGGCAAACTGTCACAAATGCTACATTATATGATCTCTTTATCATCCATTAATGTCTAATTCAAATAAATTGTCTTGTCTAATGCAGTTTTATAATTTAGTAGTATATAATTCTAAAAATAATGGTTTATCGATTTTCATTTTTTGGAATATAAACTTATCAAGCTATAGAGCTGTATGTGTAGAGGAAATTATTGGGGACCATCAATGTGGATTTTGATGCAAGAGGTCAACTATGGATTTTATGTTCTGCATTTGTCAAATACTTGAGAAAAATGGGAATAAAATGAAGCAGTGCATCAGCTCTTTATAAACTTCAGAAAAGCTTATGATGCAGTTAGGAGGGAGGTCTTGTATAATATTCTGATTGAGTTTGGTATCTCCATGAAACTGGCAAAGCTAATAAAAATGTGTCTGATTGAAACATATAGCAGAGTCCAGGTAGGCAAGAATTTATCTGACATGTTTCCCATTAGGAATGGTTTGAAACAAAGGGATGCTTTAACGCCATTACTTTTCAACTTGGCCTTAGAGTGTGCCATTAGAAGGGTTCAGGAAAACCAGGATGGCTTGAAATTAAATGGTAAACATCAGCTTCCGGTTTATGCTGATGACGTTAATATATTAGGAGGAAGCATATATTCTACAAAGGAAAACACAGAAGCTTTGGTAGTGGCTAGTAAGAAGACTGGACTACAAGTAAATGCTGATAAAACTAAGTGCATGGTCATGTCTCGAGATCAAAATGCAGGATGAAGTCAGAGTATAAAAATTCATAATAGTTCCTTTGAAATATTGTGTTGATATATTATATTATATAATATTGATGTTAATAAGCCCACACACATACAACCTTAACACATAAAAATTCTATTCAGGAAGGCTTTAAGAGCAATTTGAAGTCAGGTAAGGCTTGCTTTCATTTGGTGCAGAATTTTTCGTCTTCCAGTTTGCTATCCAAAAATATGAAGATCAAGATATACAGAACTATAATTTTGCCTGTTGTTTTGTATGGGTGTGAAACTTTTTCGCTGACACTGAGGGAGTAACATAGGCTGAGGGTGTTTGAGAATAGGGTGTTGAGTATATTTCGGCCTAGGAAGGACGGGGTAATAAAGGAGTGGAGAAAACTACATAAGGAGGAGCTTAATGAACTGTTTTCCTCACCCAATATTTTTCGGGTGATAAAATCGAGAAGAATGAGATGGACAGGACATATAGCGCGTATGGTGGCATGGAGAGGTGTATACAGGGTTTTGGTAGGGAAACCTGAGGGAAAGAGACCACTTGGAAGACCCAAACGTAGATGGGAGGATAATATTAAATTGAATCTTCAGGTAGTGGTATGTGGGGGCATCGACTGGATCACTCAGACTCAGAATAGCGACAGGTGGCGGGCGCTTATGAATACGGTAATAAACATTCGTGTTCCATAAAATGCGGGGAATTCCTTGACTAGCTGACAAACGGTTGGCTTCTGAAGAAGGACTCTGCTCCATGGAGTAAGTAAGTAAGTAAGTAAGTATGTATGTATGTATGTACGAGCACGTGTAACTTACGACTTGAGTAGTATCCATGGTATCCAGAACACTTTAGGTCCGTGCTATCCACATCAAGTAGTAATCTGTGATCCAGAGCCACCGTGAAAGTTTTTATCCGTGCTCATGTCTATGTACTTTGGTGCGTTTAAACTGCAGTCGGTTAAATTCAAATTGTACTTTGTGGGTAGTTGTTGATGTGGGTACTGTCAGTGTTCAAAAGTTTTTTACAAATATACCCATTGTTGGCATTTTAATTGGGCTTTGACATGGAAAACTTCGAGTGTAAAGCACCGATGTATGTGAATTTTGTACAGTCTTCAGTTCTGGATGAAAGTGATGACGCCGACAAATTCTTTGGTAAGTACAAACAAATGTTGAAAAGTTACGTAGCAATGTGTCAGTCCTCTGTGTTATTTTAAGCCTCATGCCTTTTATACATAACATAGTAACCCGTAACTGACATGGCTGGCATAATTCATATGAGTTGCCAATAACAGAAGTGACTGTTCCAACTGCAGATTGCGCTTTGTGACTTAGTAGGGCACATTTTCTAGTATCTTCACGCAGTGGCAGCCATGAGCTTAGTTTATGTCATATTTCAAATCAGAATTTATTTACATTCAACAGGTCCTTTGTATAACATACATCCTTACTTAACGCTGTCTGGAATATTACTTGTAATATAATTTATTTTTATGGATGGTCTGTGTTGAATTTTATTTACTGGTTCCCGTGTTAACGACGTACATTACTGCTTTGATTTATCACCGGACCCTTAATTGTTGTACTGGAATGCCTAAATTTTACCTGTTCAGTAACTTGAGTTAAGGTTTCAGATTATTTCCTATAGTGAATTTTGTAATATTTGATTGTTTTAATTAATTCTTAATTAACTAATAGTAATAGTTGAACATAGTGATTTGATAGCCCATTTATCACAGGCTTAATAGAATTATGAGTCTTCTTTGAAATATTGAAAATTATTATGGTTTGCAGAACTACTGGTGTTTGGAATTTATGCTAGTAAATTGGTAGTTGGCATGAGATTTAAATCTTTTAATTTGCAATGTAGGCATTGTTTGTAGTAATTTACAAATTAGGCAGTCTTTATGTCGCCATAGATGACAAATTATACTTTGGGCCTTTAAAGGGAATTATGTGGTGTATCTAAGAAGCTTTCAGAATCTCTAATTGGAGCTCTAATATTGCTACAGAGTTGGATTCCAGATGCAGAGTTACATTCAAGATGCACAGTACAGCATTTACTGTGAGCTTAGTATGTAGTTTACACAACCATCTTATGCAAAATGTTTGCATGAATGTTTCTGTGGTTTTTTAGCTGAATATAAAGTGACTGATGTGAAATATTACTTTCCTACATCACTTGCAGATGTACAAGATTATGAAGTACCAGATTTCCTTTATATGATCCCTTATTTTGAATCAGTTAAATGGTTGTAATTTTGGTGTATGCAACTCATTCTTGTACCAATTTAAGGTCCTTAACCTTTTAAAGCCTAGTGGTTACTTTACATTTGTATGGGTGTGAAACTTGGTCGTTGACATTGCAGGAGGAAAGGAAGCTGAGGGTATTTGAGAACATGGTGTTGAGGAGAATATTTGGACCTAGGAGGGATGAGGTAACGGGGGAATGGAGGAGATTGCATAACGAGGAGCTAAATGATTTGTGCTCCTCACCCAATATTGTACGGGTGATTAAAATTGAGAAGAATGAAATGGGCTGGGCATGTGGCATGTATGGGTGAGGAGAGGGGGGTGTATAGGGTCTTGCTGGGGGAAACCGGAGGGAAGGAGACCACTTGGGAGGGAGACCTAGGCCTAGATTGTTGGATAATATTAGGATGGATCTCCAGGATGTAGGATGTGGGTATATGGACTGGATTGGGCTGGCCCAGGATAGAGACAGGTGGCGGACGCTTGTAAGTGCGGTAATGAACCTTTGGGTTCCATGAAATGCGGGGAATTTCTTGACTAGCTGCAAACCAGTTAGCTTCTCAAGAAGGACTCTGTACCATGGAGTAAGTAAGTAAGTAAGTAAGTGGTTACTTCACATACCACTAGGTTTAACATTAAAAAATTCCATGTATTTTCACATTTTATCTGTATGTTTTACACAGATCACAGAACAAACATCTAATTTTGTTTTATACAACAATGGCTGATTGGTTTTGTATAAATGAGGCGGAGAGTGTTTACTACACGGTAAGCACTGAGTCCTTATATAAAACAGATATGTTTTATATTTATAGAGTTAAAATAGGTCACACTGCCTTCTGGCTTTTATGAGTCACTGTGACAAAAGAGTGTCAAAAGAATATCAACATATTTATGTAATTTATTTGAGAACTATTTATAAAATTGCCAAGCCCTTTCAGTCTTTATTTAAGTCATACAGTTTTAACAGCTACTTTCTCTGGAGACCTATATGCATTTCTACCCATATATGATATGTAACTTGTTAAAGGTTCATCAGATCAAACCAATTCCAACGATAGTCACAAGGAAGAATAAATTTCCCATTGTATGTTCAGTGCACTTTTTCTGCATGTCTTATGGTTTACAGGATAAATAAAGAAAATCACATGGTGTGTTATGTGTATGTTTCTATATATGTGTATTGAATGGCCAGCAGTCTTCTGAGCAAGTGAAGGTTACTGAAGTCTCTTATTTTTAATATTTAAACAAAGCTTCTTTCACATGTATTTACAGGGCTATATGGTGTGTTTGTGTGTGTGTGTGTTTGATTGAAATATAATTTGGACTTCTGCAAATGCCACTTGATTAAAATGTAAACTTTGTGCATTTTGAGACAGTTTAAGCAAGACAGCAGATAGGTCAGGATTGTTATGTTGTTCATAAATATACATATTCTGCATCTGTTTCATTGATTGATACATGGCTATTGCAGATGTGTTAAATGATGTCCAGAATGAGCAGCAATGTGAGGGTCAATGTAAAGTAAAGCAAGAGCCACAAGAAGATGAATATGACATAATGCAAATTAAACAGGAACAGCTGGTTGGTGACCTGCATGAAGATACCAGCACAGAACAATCTACAGACATGGATTATGTATTGAAGTAAGTTTTTAAAAGTATGTGTAGTCTGTATGACATTACATTTTCTTCGGTTTTGAAAACTTACAAGACAAGCAAACTCAATTTGCACAGAGGCTTTCCATTCCGCAATTTGTGGTTGAAAAATAAATAAAAAAAAGTCATACAACCGATAACCTGAGACGTTTAGTTTTCTAGATACATGCGACCAATTGAATGTGGCAGCATCAGTAACAGTGCTATTTGTTATGATAATAAAGCACATTGTTAGGTGTACTGTACACACATGTTGCACATCAGGGCTTAGTTGTAATTAGATGATCATGGGGTTCTCACTTGCCACAAACTGTGACTTATGCATGCCACACACCTGCTGTATGTTATTTAAGCAGATTGATGTTTATTCTAACATTACCATAGAAAGGGTAAGGGATATCAGTACGTGCTTCTGATGTGACTAGTGTTAATATGTGCAGGCATTCAGAGTTGGTTTCACTCCCAATCACGATGGCTGCAATAATGTTGCATTATCACTGTCAGTATATATGGTTTGGTGTGCCTTGAACTATATGCATTTTCGTATGGATTGCATCATGTGGCGTGTATTTCTCATAAAATGTTTCCGAAAATATTGCTTTTAAGTTAGCTGCATTCAGTTCCAAGTCAAACATACATCAATAAACTTGTTCATAAAATCTTTATTGTTGCACCATGCATTCTGTAGTTTAGTTAATTAATACACCAACAAATGCACATATATTCATGTAATGATCTAAAATTCACATTAAACACTTAAAACGCTCCTACATGTTTTGATCATACGATCATCCTCAGGGAGCAAACGTTCCTCGCTAAAGTTGTAGTTTAAAAACACTCAGTGATTTATGTTGTTACATTGAGTTGGTGCTGTGGCAGCATGTCTGTAGCATGTCTATTAAATAAATATATTTGTTTACAGACATGCTGCCACAGCACCAACTCAACATAACGATGTAAATCACTGAGTGTTTTTAAACTATAACTTTAGCAAGGAACAATGCATGCTCCGTGAGGATGATCGTGTGATCGAAACATGCGGGAGCATTTTAATTGTTTAATGAATTTTAGATCATTAAATGAATATATGTGCATTTGTTGGTGTATTAATTAAATTGTTTACAAAAGTCAGGTCTGTGGGGTCACATTTGGATAATTAACCAATTTAACAGTGACATTTGCTTTTTGAAGAGTAAGGGGATGGAAAATGGACTGGGCTTGGCTATGCAAGAACACACTGACACCTAGTTTTTGCAGAGGGACCATTTAAATAAATGTGAAATGAAGGATATGGAAATTTGTGTAGATACAAAATTCAAAATGGAAGTTAGGGAAGTAGTATGTGAAGCTGGGAAATAGTTGTACTGGCATAAAGTAGAATTGCAATCCAGGCTTTTGTGAACATGATAATGAAACTTCCTGGCTGGCAGAATTTTCTCGATTTCTCAAGAAATGCTCTGCAACTTGAGGTCAGTTGCAGAAATAGAGAGACAGAAGTGTATGTAATGACTCTGTCAGTTGGGCAAGGTTAATGCATATTTTGCAAGGATTATGGTGGTGAGCATTTAATTTGAACATGCAAAGATGTCAGGCTTGCACAGCTGTTGAGTGGCAATGTACGAGTGTTTTTGGGGATGAAGGCACCATGCACCATGGTGATGCAGGCTGCATTACTGAAAGTATCTGGGTGCTGATAAGTCCTTAGTCAGACCAGGAAGGAAACAAGCTCGGAAGCATGTCAGGGATGCGCACGATTTCAACAAAATTGAGACACGAACTGTCATCAAGCTTTTTTTCCTGCAAGGCAAGGTGCCGAAGGAAATCCACACCATTCTGACAGAAACAGAAGCTTGTTTCCTTCCTGGTCAGGCTAAGAACTTATCAGCACCTCTGTAAGGATCTCTGCTTTGAAGACTGAAGTAGTAAGGACGACCTCTGAAGTGTCACCAATATAGCTGACATCTACATAGTCTTGCCATAAGTTCTGTTACAAGGATTTTGCCACCTAGAAGGAAAATGAAACAGAACATCCACTTTTCGAGCCAAATAATTTATTAACGATAGTGTTAAGTTTTTATTTACAATAATTTCACTCCAAATGGCCACCCTCTGTTCCAACACAAGCCTTGAGACACTCTGGTATCATAGCACACACCGTCTCCAGGGCGGATCTTCTGCTGCTGCTTTCACAAGGGATCTCTTCAGGCTGTCCAGGTTGTTGTGACTCTTTCAGCAAGCCATGTCCCTTAAAAGAGCCCACAGTTTATAGTCCAGGGGGTTCAGGTCTGGACTCCCTGAGGGCCAATCCTCGGTGCTAATAAAGGCTAGAACGTTCTGCCACAGCCACTCCGGAGTCGTCTTGGCCTTGTGGGCAGGAGCTGATTCCTGCTGGAAGACCCATTTCTGACCATTAAAGACAGTCGTGTTAAGAGGTTTCACAGCTCCTTGTAGCACACCCTTTTGATACACTCGGGCACCAGTTTTCACACCTTTCTCGCAAAAGTGAAGATGTGTCACCCCCTGATGGGACACCCCCACCCAACCTTCACATAGGATGAGTGATGGCCTCCTGCACCCTCAGAACCCACCTCAAGGGCAGTTGAGCATAAATCTTGTTGTACTGGTTGTTGTACTGCTCCTTGATGGCAAAAATTTTCTTGTCGGTGAAGGGGATGTTTTTGTGCCTTTTCTCGGCACGCCACTGGAAGAGACGCTTTGCTCTTGTCTGTTGCATTTCCTTCAAAGCAGGAGTAAGGAAGTGTCCCTTTGAGCGGAGGTGTGCTGTCATGTGTAGATCGTCCCTGATGAGGCACAACTTGATTGGGTCGATGCATTCAGCTTTTGGGACATGATCTTCTGTTTCCAGAGAGAATTTCAGTGATTCCACTCCCATACTGTTTTCACAACAGCTTCAGCCCTCACACTTTTCAGGCCTCCTGACCGAGCCCTGTCTTCAACCCTCCAGAGTTTCTTATGGTGTTTAATTACCAGATAGATGAACACTCATGAAATTTTCAGTGGTTTTAAGAGTTTGAAAATTTGAGAATGGGATTTTCCACAATTGGGAAGGGCAATCACAGCCACTTGGTTTTACTTGACACCCCACTCCATGTTGACACTGTGACAGATGAGAGCAAACTGCCTTGACACAAGTACCTGAAGGGACAGTAGTCCAAAGACAGCCATCCTTACAACCTTCCCACCTCATTGTTGCCAGCATTGGACAACATGAAAGTTGTAACAGAAATTATGGTAGGACTATGTATGTGGTGCAATCCTCTGAAAACACAATCTACATTACAGTTACAACATATGTTATCAGTTTTTTCTAGTACCATTAGAATAGTTAACATTAAGACAATGAAATGGGACTTGACTTGCAGATTGAACGGGGAAATCTAGCACAAGTAGCATTTTGATTACCAGGTAAAGAATGAGGGCATGGGGAGGTCATTTTACACTATTATAAGAACGTTTGTTCATGTGGATTGAAGTCATTCATCACTGTGTCTAGTGAAGCTGTAGAGAACTTTTAGTATCTAATACCAAGCAGGCATGTGCTCTTTTGGGTAGTCCCAAAACATCTGTATTCAACTACCAACCTCATAGAAGAGCGAAGGCCTCGTCTGTACCTGAGATGTCGCATAATTCCAGTAAGATTGTTAATTCACGTACTAGTATAACAATATTTTTTGTACTGAGTAGTGCTATACTTTTGATTACCTTTATCTGTTATTTAATCTTTTGATATTTACAGTATGGCAATGACAAATCTTCATTTGGCATCAGGACAGAATAATAAACAATTTTCTGCCAGCACTAGCACACCCAAAAGAAAGGTAGGTACATATTTAAGTGCATCTGGGGACTAACAAAAAATAGTTCCAACATGTAGGCATGAGGGACACACATTCCTTGCATTAACTGGTGCCATTCAGTTTAAGACTAGATTCATCAAACCAAGAGCTTAAAAGACATTACAATTTGAACTTACCCAGATTACATAAATGTAAAGGTAAAGCAATCCCATTACAGGCCTGGACAGGTCCAGAGTATTCCAGGAGGTGGGGCTCCCAGATTTCAAGAAAGTGGGCACACAAAGGTGGTAAGGTTGTCAGCCCTATGCACTAGCCGCCTTTACCCTCCAGGAATTATTCCTGGTAACTCATTTCTGTTAGAGGCTGGGCCAACCCCAGGGCCATATTGTGGCCGGAAGGATCATGTTGACGAAAAATTCCAATGACACCTTTGGGAATCGAACCCACGACCTTCCGGCTTGTAGCACAGTGCCTCAACCAACTGCGCCACAGCGTACCCCTCCCAGATTACATCAGATGACTGAAATGCTGTCTGTTTTTCCATACATGTATATTCCTAGTACTTCTGTGAATTGTTTACATTCAAGCAATGAAGTACTTTGTGGAAAAAAAAAACTACCCTTCCGATATTTTTCTTCTTTTGTGTTAAGGGGTCCAGATCAGCCAGTTCATCCATACAGGAATACTACAACTTCAAAAGGAAGGGGTCCCCACTAATTGAAAATTGTCAACCGACAAAATTCATTAGCTTGGCCGAAGCTGTGTGTCGGTTCCAGACAAATACTCCTGATCGCTTTCATTCCAGGCCAAAAACAGGTAAGAAACTTTTTTGTAATCGAGGATATGAATGGTTCTGCTAGATGCAGATGTTGTGCATGTGCCAAGATGTTAGGGTAACATACTGGACTGACCATACAGATAACATACCAGACTGACCACAGGGATAACATACGAGACTGACCACGGGATAACATACCGGACTGACCACACAGATAACCTACTGAACTGACACGCAGATAACATACCGGACTGACCACACGGATTACGTACTGGACTGACCACATGGATAACATACCAGACTGACCACGTGAATTACATACTGGACTGACCACGCGGATAACATACTGAACTGACCACGTGGATAGTATACCGGACTGACCACGCAGATAACCTACTGAACAGACACGCAGATAACATACCGGACTGACCACACGGATTACATACTGGACTGACCACGCGGATAACATACTGAACTGACCACGCAGATAGCATACCAGACTGACCATGTGGATAACATACTGGACAAACCACGCAGATAACATACCGGACTGACCACGGGGATAACATACGAGACTGACCACAGGGATAACATACCAGACTGACCATGCAGATGACCTACTGAACTGACACGCAGATAACATACCGGACTGACCACGTGGATTACATACTGGACTGACCACGCGGATAACATACTGAACTGACCACGCGGATAGCATACCGGACTGACCAGGCGAATAACATACCGGACTAACCACGCAGATAACATACCGGACTGACCACAAGGATAACACACGAGACTGACCATGGGGATAACATACCGGACTCTCCACGTGGATAACATACCAGACTGACCGCGTGGATAACATATTGGACTGACCATGCAGATAATCCCAGACACATCTGAGTCTGTTGGTATAAGCCTTTGCAGTTGGTACTTACAATTTGTTAGATCCCTCATCCACATCTATTGCCTGGGTTAAGAATGAATGGCCCTGTACTTCTACTCCCCCATATGCCCTGGTCAACTAAAGAATTTATCCCACTGCCAATCTAATATACATACATATAGTTGTACAATTTGCTGTCAGGGTTTTGCCCACATGGAGAAATTCTTTATTTTGAGACAGGCAGAGAGCTAAGGTCAGTGGCAGTGGCACTACAAACATTTTAGTTTTTAGAAAAATGGACCATCTTTGGGAATTATGTAGTGTCCAGTTCATTTACTTCAACTCTTATTCGTGCACAGTACAACGTTAACTGTTTTGTGAAATTTTAAGTTAAAATCCCTTTTATGTTTTAGAGGATGGGTATTTTACCAGATGATGGCCACTGAAGGTAATTTGTCAAATAATATGTTGAAGCTATGGACATTTGTGATGAGAGTAGTGCTGCTGTAGGATTTTTGTATGGTAAAAACTTAAAATGATTTTGCAGATAAACTGAGGTCAAGTCTGCAACACAGGAAGGGAATTACAGTGAAGGGATCAACCATCCCTCAGTCTCCAAATTTAAGATCACATTTACGATTACGTCCAGTACACTATCTGACCAGAGAAGAAGAGGAGCAGAAGGAGGCACAGGAAATGAAAGTGTACGTTCAAGTATGAATGAAGTAACAGAATTTAACCTTCTGGCGCCGTAATTATTTTTTTTATTTTAGCACATCTTGTGTATAAAATGTGAATAATACAGGAACCAAATAAGTTAGAATTACGAAACAAACTGCATTTTGAAGAGAAAAAAACGGAGATTATACACCACGTTTAAAATATTCGGTACCTATATTTGTTGAATAAATATATAAAATGCAACTTTGGAATGTTAGCAGTGCAGTATGTCAACTATAGTTGACATTAGGCGTCTGAAGGTTAATATTATATATCTTCCATGCAATAAACATATAAAAATTAATTTATTTCCAACTTCACACTAATACTATAAGTAGAAAATAGATTTATCTGAATCAACAGAATTGTGGGGTCAGCTGTACTTTAAAGTCAGATGATGTATGTTTGTTGATTTTTATTTTTGTGTACATTTATTTTACCTGATGTACCATTATTACTTTCCCACACCTTAAGTCTCACTGAAATTGAATTTTGTGTAGTTAAATACTGAGACCACAGAGAGAATTCACGTGATCGGTGGGAATGGTGCCACTTGAGGATTTCTGCTCTGTGCCTACTGCTGTGTATTGCACCAGGCCCCTCCACAAGGACATGGGTCCAACAATTAATGTAGTCCATTGATGCAAGATGTTCAATTGGTGAAGTCTGGAACTGTGTCAGGGTGAAACAAGTTGTTGGTTCTCTCTCATTGGTCCATTACCATGTTGACCATCACACTGCATGAGACATTTCATTCCCAGAAGTCTGAAAGTTTTGTGATATATGTGATCTATGGCTCCCAGGGCACTCTTCGCAACATAACATTACACAACACGGCATGCTGCCACAACACCCAACTGGTACAACGAAATTAATCTGTGACTATTTCTAGTGTGACTTTAGCAAGGAATATATAGCTCCCT
>Ga0123352_10005658_pt1 | contig 18906 bp, 9 predicted proteins | sample TergutLab28metaG_FD_89700 | JGI IMG/M metagenome (GOLD analysis project Ga0123352, IMG submission 89700) | Labiotermes labralis P1 segment gut microbial communities from Petit-Saut dam, French Guiana - Lab288 P1 | ecosystem: Host-associated > Arthropoda: Insects > Digestive system > Gut ... | reverse complement strand
TGATTGGCTCACGCTATTTTCAAGCCAAACCTTTTCCCGTATAAATACCCCAACAATCTCATCCCAGTTATTCTCGCTGCTTACATTGCCTATGAACGTGGAACACACAGTGTGTTCCAAAACATCGGCATATAAAATTATGACACTGGTGAATTACCCAGTTAAAGAATACAGCATTTGTGATTGTGTGTGATTTCATGCTTCTGCCACATTATGCATGAGATCTTTGCTCTTCTGGGATGTTACACAGCCTGGAGTGGTAGTTAGTTACCGATGTTTTGGGACAACCTAACGGTACTGTATTCCAGGGTCCAGAGACAGAGATGGAATCTGTGGTAGGGAAGTATTCCACAATACTCGCAAGTAAGATGTTTAAGGCAGTTGTGAGCCCAAGGAAGGTGATGGGCAACAATCTTTGGGAGATTCTTGATATTATTCCCATAGATTTTGAGACTTCAGTGCTTCTCAGGCAATGTTACAGTGTCTTAAGGAAGCACTGCAACATCAGAGGCCTAGCCCACTTATCTGACGTGTACTGCTGCTGCACGATAATGCTAGGCTTCATACTGCATGCACCATCCTTACTTTGCTGGACACCTGACATTGGTAATACAGCCCATGTTAATTCTCTAGGACTTCCATGTGTTTTGCAAACTGGACAAACATTACCAAGGTTGGTGATTTTCATCTCATAGCACTGTCAAAGCACTGACTTTGAGAGCTGGATGTCTCTTTTTAGTGCCAGGGTTTGGAAAGTCTCATCCTATGGTGTCAAAAATGCTTGAAAATATTTGGTGACTGTGGAACAATAAGAGACTTCTGTTCAAACATAATCATGTGCTTTGCCTGTCTTCCCTTCATTCACCTAAAAAAACAGAAAAACAAAGAAATAGGGAAACTTAGTTTCTGACTTTTTTTTTTTTTAATGGAATACCAAAAATATCTCAATGCCATTGAAAAAGAAAATACTTTCACTGCTGATGTAATGCCAGAATAAGGCTGTAAAGATATGTCCATAGAAAGATTGCTTGCTGGAGACTTTGCAGGAAGTTCTTGTCTTCTTCAGTGTGATTCCAGGTAGTGTTGCAGAAAACCCTTCCCCTATAATACTTGATCCTATCAATGCAGTGCCATAACCTTCCCCTGCCCCAGGTCTGGGGTTTTGCAGTTCCTTTTTCCTGTGCAACTTCTTTTATATCCCGAAGTTGAATGGTGCAGGTTCCCACAAAAAATCGGTAATGTCTACCACATTATGTGACATCACGTCTGAGGAGACAGTGGTGTTCATTATCACCCACTGTAGAACCTCAAGTCTTGCAGTTTGAAAGAAGTTTGTTCACCCTGCCCCTCATGTGCTGATTGTTCCATATTCGATTGTTTTGTATATCATATATCTTTGCATGAATACCCATGTGTGTGCTTATGCACATGCAGTATACTTAGGCATCAATGAATGTGGAACCATTTACTTGCTTGACAGTCATTAATATGTACATATCCGTATACATTTACAAATTACAAGTATGTACATTGCTGTAAATTTTGAGAACATGTACCTTAAATTAAGGAGTAGACAATACTGGGCTTCCAGACAGATTTGAAAATGTATGTTGAGTGTTTGGTGAACATGCTGTCTTTTCTTTCTTAATTCTGTTTACCTGTGTGAAATTACTTCTTGGGGGGAATTCAGTTCTTGTTTGTTCTTGTTTTATTTAACAGTGCTTTCAGTTGGTAAGTTTGTGTATGGCATGAAGTTATGAGTTGGTTAGTGAATAATGAATTAGAGTGGTGTGGATGAAACTGGTTGTGGTCCAGTTTATGGTTCTTTGCTGGTGTTTGCCTGGGGTCTGAGGACAGCTGTGAAATAGATCAGTCAGGATGGTCAGCCTCTGGACAAAGTTGGAACTGCAGACCACATGGAAGCAGTCTTAACCATGCAAATACCATATTCAGTTTTCCCTTTTATTTTCCCATATCCCCTTAAGGGGTTGGTTGTAAGATCGAAGTTCAAGTACCTTCCTCTTCGCTGATATTTTAACGCCTATCCCTTCTGTCTGTGCTTTTACCTGTTTTCTGGCCTCGCTTAGTCCACTTACTACGTTGTCAGACCTCACTTGTTTATATTGTTTCATTTGCTTGCAATTCCATTTTGGGCAGGCTGTTCTCCTTCATGGCCGTATCATTGAAATTTGTTTCTAAGCTGTCAGTTGATTGCTTTCACTGTGTTCCATATCTTGTTTCTAGCTCTCTTACTTCTATTCTTCTCAGTCTTACTTCTTAGAAACATCATTTAATTCTACAAATTTCCTTGTTTGTAATAATTTACATCACTGATACATATTTCAGTATCAATTTACAATAGGTCTCTCTCATGTTACTGATACTCCCTTGCTTGAAGTTACAGTTACTGTATGATGTAGTTAATGTAATGTTTTCATCTGTATTAAGTTTACTTCCTGAATCAGCAAATTCATTTATACTGGGTGAGCATTTGTTATGTACTTCTCTTTTCTTTTCTAGCATTTCTATGTGTGTGTGATTATAGTGTTTAAAATGTTAACTTACCAGGAGTTTACATAGATTTAGATCGCTGACACAATACTTGCATTAAACTTATTTATGCCTCTTTCTACAAATAACAAAGACTGGTATTAGCTGGCAGTAAATTAATGTATTTGTAAGAGCAGCATATTGCAGTGTCTCTTGTTAATTTTAGCTTTTTTAACAGACTTAAATTAAATAAGAAGTCACAGTTTTGCTTCAATGAATTGTGATTAGAATTTAGACTCCAAGTTATGTTAAAATTGTACAGTAGGCACGATAAATATTTTTGTTACAGAAGAAAGTGAAAAATTCTGGTTGGATTCCACACAAACACACATGTGCGAGTGCACGCTCTGTCTGTCTGTCTCTCTCACACACACACACACACACACACACATCTATGGTGCTTTTTTTCTTCCAAAAAACATTTTTGGAAGTGGTATAATGCAGAAATAAAATAAAAAACATGCAGGTTTGGTCTCTTAATTTTCTGGTTTCCATTCTGGCAGTAAGAACAGTTCGCTATGTGTGTGAATGCCTGTCTTTCATGGAAGACCAGTATTCACCATATCCACTTATTGATGATGTATACAGTACTTTTGTCATACAAAATGTAACCACTTCTTTGTCGTTACATTTATTAAGGCTACTAAGCTATTTGAAAGAATATTCGTCATTAATATTAACAGACAACACAAGTTCAAACAAATTTCAGAATTTGTCCCATAGATAAATTCTTTATTTTACTTTTATTTCCTTGATATGAAAAGTCATTTTTCGTATGGTGGCTATAGACTACTGAGATTTCCTGGACCAAAAATTAATGGTAGCCTAACATCAGGTTTGCAAGCATTTGTACCTCATTGCAGTTGGGTTAAAAAGAATATAAATCAGTATATCAACATACAGATGAGCTAATTCAATTATCCCACCACCCCCACAAAATATCAGCTGATAGAATCTACTTCTTTATCAGTGTCAGGACAGTGATGTATGTGTGACTGTGCCATGAAGTAAGATAGAATGTTGAAGTACACATGCAAATTAAGAGAATTTTTTGACATATGAACATAATATGTACAGCCAATGAAAACCAGAAGTTTTATTAATATCTCCACTCTTGAAGCATTTTTCAGAGAGAATGCCACTGTTTAAGCAGTTGAGTGTTCCATAAAAGTTTAACTATTGCCATGAGACTGTCTGAGTGCCAAAATTTATTTTTTGCAGCTTGGTTACGAGCCTCATCCACATGTCCGCACTCCTGGCCTCGGCTCCAATGGGCTTGGGGGTATTCCTGGTGGAAAACCGTAAGATAAATTTCATTACACTTTCACAGTAGTTTAACTGCAACATGAATTAAGATGGAATGAATAGGTAGTTGTGTGATTAATTTTATATAAACAGGGTATTTTTGAAAACATGTGAGGGTAATGTGGTATTTAGCTGAATGTTTGGGTATGTGGAATTATTTAGTCACTGTGGTGCTGTCATATTCTTGTACTAATCTGATAAGCGTATTTTTGCCTTGCCTAATGTACTTGCTAAGACCAATGATAGCAACATTATATGTGGACTGCAGTTCAACTAATCCATGTCTACTATTTCGTCTTTTGATGTAGAGTCTATTACCATCCTCCTTCTGGTGGTGGATTCTTTCATTAGTTAGAAGCTTTCTTGTTTTTCTATCAATCTTCTTGATTTCTTTTCTTAACCAATTGATTGTTCTAAACTGTTAACTAGGACTGATACAGCTAAGGTGTTAGTGGCTGTGGTCTTGTTCTACGAGTTTAATTCTCTGTCTTCATGCACTAGTGTGTCCATCATTTGTCTTTTGCCAATTCCATCACCTTCTTCTTTGCCCACATACATATAGGTTTAGTAAAGCTCGTCATCTTCATCGTCATTGGTAACAGCAGCAGTAGTAGTAGATAATTCAGACTTTAAGGGTAATGAAGGAGCTTGCCACTCTTTTTGTTCCCAGCACAGGATTTCTCCATGCAGTATGCATGAAGCTCATAGCAACTTAAATATTATTTACAACATTTAACTGTGCATGGAAAGTTCACTAAAAAAAATTTCATTCGTTCTGATGGGACTATAGGGTGTTCTCACAATCTGCAGACTTATGTTTTGATGGCCGTGGATTGAACAACATTGGCTTAGACCCTGAGGATGGAAACAGCAGGATTCAAAACAGTGGTAACTGTTACCAATTTGCATGGCATAGGCTTTAATCTTCATCACCACCACTGAGCAACCCTCAAATCTTACACATTTACAATTGTTGCAGTGCCTATTCATTTCACATGAATGGGGAGGGGCAGCTGCAACCTGTGCCATTCCCAACAGATGCCCTCATTGGTCCAGGGATCCCTCGACACGCACGACAGATCAACACCCTGAGTCATGGCGAGGTGGTGTGTGCTGTAACTATCAGCAACCCAACCAAATATGTGTACACGGGTGGCAAGGGCTGTGTGAAGGTGTGGGATATCAGCCAACCCATCTCCAAAAGCCCTGTGTCCCAGCTTGACTGTCTGGTAATGTTATAGCATTCACATTTGTTAGTCTTAAACATGACTATTTCCATAAACCATTTCTTGTGTGTAACAGATGTCTGTTAAACAATGGTGATGAAGATTTTCACATATTCTTTCCACAAAGTCAGTGAAGTGAATGATTCAAGGGACCTACTGTCCATCTATTCATGCTTCATCCCTCAAATTATTGAACTCTTTAATGTGATTTGTTGTTGTGGATCTGCACCAGAACCTGTGAGGTGATTAAATTTTGGTATGTGTGTATTGGTACAATGAAACCATACTTAGAACTCAGAACTGTATCAGATATCTAAAAAATGACTTAGTACACAACAAAATGGGTATGAGAATCATGAGAAGTGTTTATTTCATTAACAACTACTGGAGCCAGGGAAGCTCAATCGGTATGGTGACTAGGCTAGGTGCTGGATGATCTTGGGTAGTTCCATGCAGGGGTAAGAGATTTCACTCCTCTCCAGCACATCCCAATTGATTCTGTGGCCTACAGGCATCCTGTTCGGTGAGTTCTTTTGTCAGGGGTAAAGCAACTGGAGTATAAGTTCACCACTCACCACCATCTAGTGTTGATGTTAAGAAATGTGTGAAGTTATATGTCTAATAAAAATAATTTGTGGCTTGCTAGAGTGTGATATCAAGGTGTGTTTAGCTTTTGCCAAATGGATATTTATCTGCAGTAAATGCATGTCAAGCAAGGGCAGTGAGGTTTATAGAATTATAGAGGTGTGTTACACTCATCCACTCTTGTGACTTTTGCTCCGTTTGTAAGTCATATACTTGGAAACACACTTTTAAAAAGTAAAATATTTCAGAGTGTGTTCAGAAAGTGACTGGTTTTCAAAATACATATAATGTTTCAAACTCACCTAACTCTTCTGCTGTTTGTGTTACCCTTTACACTTTTGGGGCCACCTAATTTCTGTATGCTATGGATTTCAGCATAGTTTAAAGTGAAACATATTGTGTGCATGAATATATCGTGGAAATGTCAGACTTTGGAATGCAGATTGCAAGTAAACAGAATTTCTAACTGTACTGTCCCTAGTGGAAGGGAGAGGATTTTTGGTCCTGTCTGTTGTTATGTCATCACTTGGCAAGTTCTGCCTGCAGCTGGATGATACAGTATAATTCCATGTTATTTTATGTTATAAATTGCATAATTATTAATAGCTAACAGGTATAGAAAGATTCTGTCACATTTATTGTCATGTACCCAAAATTTGAGGCCTAAAAAGTGCATTTTTTATGACCAATGACAGCAAAAATTTCTGTAGGAACACGTTTGCTTATGAGAAGGAAGGGGAGAAATTGGGTTTGCATCATGCAGTTCCACAATATGTGTACATTATGAAGGGAGTCACATAGCATAATCAATGTGTTGCCTAGTTTACAGGCTTGACATCCAAAGAATCGTGGTTTTATCTGTGGCTTGGGCTTGAGATGTATCTCTTGGCCAAAGAGTATCCAAACTGGCTCTGGGACCTTAACCATAATCTTGTTCAGTGCAAACTTTGGCCTCTTCCGTGTCCGGGCAAAGCAACTGGTCTGAAACCTGACAACTCACTTCAATCTAGTGCTGATGTTAAGAATGGGTAGAATTATATCGCCACTACTGCATATGCCTTCATAGCATGCACAAGGGCAACTCTACCTTTACTTTACCCATTTCCCTCCTGTGATGTGGGGGCATGGTCTGTGTTACTAGGTTCTTTCCTAACATGTAATGTGTCATGAAATTTTGTCTGTGTATTGCAGCAACGAGATAATTACATTCGGTCTGTAAAGCTGCTGCCAGATGGACGTACATTAATTGTAGGTGGTGAGGCAAGCAATCTAAGTATATGGGACCTTGCGTCACCCACACCTCGCATCAAGGCTGAACTTACATCCAGTGCCCCTGCCTGCTATGCCCTTGCCATTAGCCCAGACAGCAAGGTATGTCGGGAAAATTGCAAATGGTAGTTGCATTCTGAGAGTTAAATATTTTGTCTTGTTGCAGCATATTAGTGACTTTTTTTTTATGACTGCCAATTGAAAGTACTTAAAATGACAGTAACAGGCCAATTTATAATCTGTTTGACCTCATAATCACAGAATTTGGTAGATCTGATAAAATGAGTGTATAATCAAGGAAAATCTGAATTCAAGGAGTCTAAAACTCAAGTTTACCTTTATTTGAAACTTTATGTTTGTGTGGAATATAGGCCCCCATTTGATGCATAATCAGTTTGAAACTTCTAAGTGCACTCTGCTGGTGTTCTTTGTCTCCTTTATCCTTTGATGGGAAAATAATGTGACCTAGGAGATGCTACTGCCATCTTAAAATTGCATTATTTCACCTTGCCATTTGATTCCAAAACAACATAATTGTAGGCAAGTGAGGTATTATTTCTTAATTAAACATAATTTGAAATGTGAATGTAATAACACTGATATTCCCTACATGCAGTGGCTTTCCTCTTAGGTGTGTTTCAGCTGCTGCTCTGATGGCAACATTGCAGTGTGGGACCTGCACAACCAGACTCTAGTCCGTCAGTTCCAAGGGCACACAGATGGTGCGTCATGTATAGACATCTCTGCGGATGGAACGAAGCTGTGGACAGGTGGGCTGGACAACACTGTACGGTCCTGGGATCTGAGAGAGGGACGCCAGCTGCAGCAACATGACTTCACCTCCCAGATCTTTTCACTTGGCTACTGTCCAACTGGTGAATGGCTGGCAGTGGGAATGGAAAACTCTAATGTTGAAGTGCTGCATGCAGCCAAGTCCGACAAGTATCAGCTGCACCTTCATGAATCCTGTGTCCTCTCACTGCGTTTTGCGGCTTGTGGGAAGTGGTTTGTTTCCACAGGCAAGGACAATCTGCTTAATGCTTGGCGAACACCTTATGGAGCCTCCATTTTCCAGGTAAATATTTCTACTTTTCAGATTTCATATATTATTTCTTTCCTAGTGTTCTTAAGGAAAGACAATCTTCATATTCAAAAAATGTAAAAGAAATGAGACATTATTGGAGGACTTAGATTTTGTTATATGAAATGAAGCTGACAAAAATTATAAAATCGTAACTGTGCTATTTACTGATCCATTTTTGAATAATTTCCACTAGTTACAAACCCAGTTATGCTTCGTAAATGAGCATTTTTTAACATGTGCATGGGCACCACACATCTGGTGTAGGCAGCAAAGAAAAGCTGCATATGCCCAGAAATTATAATATTCAAAAAATAATAAGCTGCATTTTGTACTTCAAGATTACACCTGTATGATTTTGTGAATATAGTGTTTTAGTTGAATATTATTGTTTAGATTGCCATGTTTCTCTTCCATACCCATTGTTGTGGGGAGAAAATGCTGTGAGTGAGTTGGAGAAAAGTGTTCCTGATCTGTTGAAATTGATTTATGTAAACATGTGTGAACTAACACAGAGAACTTCAATTGATCCCAGAAATCATTATGTTAATATTTCTCTTTTGCATTTTGTCTAGTCCAAGGAGTCTTCTTCAGTGCTGAGTTGCGACATTTCAGCAGATGACAAGTACATTGTGACCGGCTCTGGTGATAAGAAGGCAACCGTTTATGAAGTTATGTATTGACAACTCTGGTGAGCTGACTTGCAGTGACATGAGCCTGCTGAATGTTTTTTTACACAAACAAATTCTAAGTCTTGACGTGATTTTGAAATTTTGTTGACCACATTAATGAGGTATTGCTATAAAATTGTTTTGCATTTCAGCATCCAGGATGTGCCACAGGGTATGTGTGATAATGTGTTCTTGCAGTGTCAGGTTGGGGGGCCATTGGTAAATATATATATATATATATACACACACACACATTAGAAACTGAAAACTTGTGATAGGTGGACTTAACTTTCAGGTGAAAAAAAAAACCCACTCTCTAAATAAAATTAATGTGAATATGGTTAGCATATTGAAGAGAAATAATCTCCTACCATACAGTTTTTGATCTTCGCTAAGGGGTAAGTATGGAAAAGAAGGAGACGTTGCAGTGTTTTCCCTTCGTGGACAACATTATAGTGAGAATGATGACAGTGTGTGCTTGTGTATTCATGAGTGAATGCGTCAGTTTCACAGAGGAAGAGTGACAAAGATAGTGTGCTGCATAACACGATTATTCTCCATTTGAAGATAAAGTGAAGGAAAGAGTTTTTAGACTCTTTGCTACAAATCTCAGAGAAAAAGGGAATTAAAAATTAAGGTGAAAACAAGTTCAGTTCGTTGGTACTTTGTCGACCATTCGTGCGTGGATTAAAATGTAAGCCCAGAAGCGTTTGATCTGTCTACGTCATCAATAGATAATGGTATTTTTCCTACAGAACTAAGATGAAGAAGCAGGTGTAATGAGTAGGTGTGTGTATGGTATTAAAAGAGATACGATGCTGTTCTCCCTGTAGAAAATAGGCCATTTGTTACCTCAACACATTCCTCTGCTCTTGTAACTACCAACAGAAAGAGGCTGTAGGATAAGCAGGTAGAGAGCTCTGTGTGTTCGCTTGAAGTTGGAAACCAGACAGTGCTAATGACAAGTGATATGTTTTGTGTCATGATGAAATACCAAACATTTCCCACTTCTTTCATTCATGTATATTTAAAAATAGAAACACTGAATTTTTCAGGTAATTTTGTGTGAAACTGGGAATACTTTTCTGACAATTTTTGACCTGGGTGCTCTTTACTCGATACAATGGAGTAGTTCTTGGAATAGATAATGACTACTCTGAAAGCAAATTTCCATGTGACAGTATTTGGATGAATAAAGACAGTTAGTACTAATATCTTTGTGTAAGCTTTAGTTATGAATTTAATTTATTTGAAATTTGGTTATTTAATTTTTAGTGAACAGAACTTTCTATATTATAATGAGTTTTTTCATTAAAGGAAGCTCCTTAATCATGTGCAAGTGCTGCTGCATTGACATGAGGCCAGTCCATAACATGTTCAGGGTAAATGTTCACAATATCAAAACTCTTGGAATAATTACAGCAAATGTAATATTCAATTGCATGGCTGTGTAAATTATTTATAGGTTGGCAAGTGGTTGTTTGCACATGAATGGATAACAGTGAACATAATTGTGTATGAATATGACATGAATATTCCCACATCAGAAGCTATGATGGGAATCTGTATAAGAAATATTCAAAAAGTGAAAAAAGTAGGTAACAGAACATAGTCTGGTTTTTCAAATTTATGCAGTACACCAACTAATGCAAACTGGTACAATATGCCTTATCACATATTATTAATTACCTACATGTTTCCATCTCTATTGCAACAGCCATCAGGGTACGTTCACAAGAATACTGATAAAATACAATAAACTGCCATATTATATGAGTAAAACCATTTGATGTTCTAATGAATGTCTCAAATTCTCCTTATGGTCATAAAAATGTTGAATTATATATATTGTTTAAAACAGCTAAAATTTAGGTTGTTAAAAACAATTAAATTGGGCGTGTTAATGTTGTTGTATGTAGTTGATATATATATACCTTGTTAAAAGAGTAGAGATGCCTAGAATTTAGCTCTTTTTTGACCATGTATAATTCAAGACTTATGTGACCACAGGGAGAACTTGCGACATTCAGTGTAACATTAAGTGGTTTTACTTGTACAATATGGCAGGTTGTTGTGTTTTATCAGTATTGTCGTGAAGGTACCGAACATGTAGGCACTTAATAATATGTTTTAAAGTATATTGCACCAGTGTGCATTTGTTGGTGTACTGCGTACATTTGAATATTCCTGTAATGCATGGATATGGAACACATTAAATCTGATTTTTATTTACTGTGGAAGCATGGTTTTGGAACTGAAGAAAAACAGTGCAATTCAGGTACAGAGATTGATCAAATAAATGGCATAAATGTTTAGTCTCAAGTATCTATTGATACAAAATTATGCCTACAACCAATCTCATCACTTGCATCACTTAATTAAGGTATGTAAATTTGGGTTTTAAATCAGAGTAGTTTTATAAATTAAAGTTAGCAGATGTGTGTTTTTGAGGACTATTAACAGGCTTCATTAGACCACAATCAGACACGAAATAATTCTGACAGTGAGACCGAAAGTTGAAAACAGAACTGAAGAAATATAAGGATACCCATGAAACTGAAAAATTCATTTGTACAGAATAGTAAGACATTCTGTCACACTTCATATTCCACTACCAGTGAAGAGGCTGTCTTGGGATTCGTACAGACAAGCTCTTTGTGATCTAACATTACAGACTTCATGACAGTAATGATGAGAATGAATGAAGTGTACTGATGTACTGTCTCATATATTCTTAAATGTTCACTGTTAATAAACTGGAAGTAGGAAGGATTGTATCTCAACATACAGAGCTGTCTCCTGTAATTAACTCCTATTGCATGTATAGATCTGAGGTTGCAGTCAACACAAGTTTACTGAATATTAACTTCATGCCTTAAAGTTCATGTTTGTTTACTGCGTAAGTTTATGTGTATCAGATATGTAAAGGGATATGTGTGATGTCACTAAATGCATCAGTCCCTCCTGATTTCTTTTCTGAAGAGAGGACTACAAATCGTATTATTGTCAGACATTTTGAAATCATTCTCATTAACAAACAAGTCTGGTCTTTAAATGTCATTGTACTGAAAAAGGAGTTCTTTATATTTTGGTGTTACAGTGTGGCAACTGTCTGTAATTATGTGAAATACAGAATATTAAATATTCAGTAATACAGTTTAAAATGTGATGGTAGAATTTAATGGCCCAAAACAACTCATATTTTAACTGTGCTTCACAAGGATATTTTTTTTTCATGTAATATTGTTTGGTAGCAGTCTTTGGTCTATTTACTTTAGAACAAGAAGAGCTGAGTAAAGTAAGGTGGCTGTCGGCTAACAGTAACCTATCACATGCATACAGTAATACAATGATCTGGAGCAGTGCCAGCTTTGATGTAAGAACAGCTATTTTTCAGTTATAAAGGCAGTGGCAGACAGCAGGAATTCTGCTGGTAGAAGTAATATCTGGTAAGGTTGAGGTACACAGTGTTAGGTTTAAGAAAAGAAGGGTGTTACAAAGCAAACATCACAGAGTTATGAAGAGGTTATGAGAGGGGTGTAGACTTGCCCAGCTAAGACATAAAAAATATGTGTAAAGAGTTTAGTTCTTATTTAAATAATGGCAGACACAAGCAGCTTCTGCCTGAATATTTGAAAACATTCTACCTGTTTCAGTATTTTTATATCACATATCCTCTTTCAGCACTGCACTAGTAGCTGATATTGTGTTGCTGCTTTACTGTTTCTGAATTACCATAGCATAGCTTGAAAGCAAGTGTGCCACGAGACGTCTGCAGTCCATTTCTTACTACTTAGTGTCTGTGATTCAGAGCAAAATGAATATAATTTGTAGCTTGAGTTTATAAAAGATCATTGAGATCAAGTAGCAGTATGTGCCGTTAACAGATTTTTAAGTAGTCCGTCCAACACAATTGTGTTTATTCAGAAAGTAGCTAGCTGCGTGTTTCATTCACAATTGACCATCATACAGTATTTTGAAGGAGGTAAATTGTAGTTCATATAAATTCGTCATTCCGATCTTATTCTGTGGGATCCTATAAATTCACAGTTATCACATAGACTTAACACGATTTTTGGCCAGATGTGTATTTTGCCTTTAGATTGCTTAAAACCAGTCAGTAAAATTGTTAGATAAATGTTGTTAGATTACTATGATATTTAAATTATTGTAATCATTTATGTAAAGAACTTATAGAATCATAGACATCAGCTCAGTATTTGTGTTGTTCAGATGGTTTGTATATTTCATGCTGAATACAGGGCAGTTGGTAACCTGGAAACATGCCTTGAGCTGTTTTATCACATATCCCTTATTTCATATTAATTAAAATACCCTTCTTCTGGTATGTGGTTTTTAATTGATATTTTGGGTTTCTTGATTGGTGTTTTTTAGGTATTTGAAGGTATCAGTATATTCACTGTTTATATTAATGCCTGAGTGTGAGATCTAGTACAGCAACCATTTTCCATCTCATTACTGACTTATTTAAAAATAAATCATCTGTTATCTTCTTCCGGTTTCCCATGCTTACACGTCATGGTAGTAAATTTGGTTTCATGTTATGTGCTTGTAATACATATTACTAAACTTGCCTGTGCAAGTGTTTTCTTAATGACATACCAACAAATGTCAAATACAAGTGAAGATATTGAAGCTATCACTTTTGACTAGTACATAAATTGAAAGGGATCTGGAGTTTGCTGTAGCAGCACTGAACTAGAAAAAGTCAAAACACAGAAATGACACCGATTGTGATACTCAGTGTGATTGGTTGAGAATAGTAATCTTTCGTTCAGGCATAGAAATTTTGTGTAATTGACGGGACTTATATTTGAAATTGAATTTTGTACTGTTCTGCTGCTGCTGAGTCCACTACTTTTGTACCACCTGTTGCTAGGCAATATGGTCTTCATTTACATGTACTGCATAGGATCCTATTGAGGATATAAGAAAGTGATACGTTACTTTTCAAGTAACATTACTCACAAAGTTTGATGTAATGTAAGTCTTAACAATAATATTGTTTTGTTTTGTTCCTACTGTTACCTCCAAGACTAAAAATGCCCATTACACAACATTGGGGTTGGGATGGCTCAGTTGATATAGGAACCAAGCTACAGGCTAGATGTCAAGATCTTCTGCAACATCTCCTTTCTCTTGGATCCATGTACCTTCATGTCAAAGGGGTAAAGCTGATGGCACATAAAGCTGATTAATCACCTAAATTTAGTGCTGAGTTTAAGAATACACAGAGTATCCCTCCATTTCCTCATGCTTTTGGAGGACATGGACATAAGCACAGGGACAACTGCAGCAAACTTTAACTTTACCTCTACTGTTGTCAAGAGCACATTGCATATAGGATTTTTCATGCAGTCTGAATGTTGGTGAAAATGCTTGTCATGACATAAGTATTTGAAACATTACCTGTTACATTGTACAGTCTGAAAGTTTTATCTACTAGAGGTCATTGAAGTCCTAGTGATGCTGTTCTGTGTACTGAAATGGCCTGCAAGATTTACTAGATTGCACTGTATGTATGAAGAATATTTTCTATCACTGGATTGAGCACTGCAGAGTGGGAAGCATCATTCTTCACTATGCAGCGGCGATGTCACCCACTCTACGGTGTGCAATCCAGAGGTAAGAAATTCTCCCAGTACCTGAGGCATTGGGTTATAAAGACAGTACCGCAGAATTATGTGTTATTTTTTTGAATGTCAGGTGCATGATGTGCATCTTGCATATAATATTCAATCATATATCTCTTATTGAGTATTAATTTGTAAGTGTAATGTTATATCTGAACTCTTCTCATGATGTGTTGAGAATCTCAGATCTGCACATGAAATTCCTCTTCCTTTCTTAAAGCTCTGCTCTGATAATGACTGTATTTTTTCACATGACTGATCCATTGAAGTAGATACCATTGTACATTTTAGACAATTACTCACCATTTTCTCAGGCAATAGACACATTAAATACAACGCAACAGTTCACACAGATGTAACCGGCACAAAGGTTTTCAATTATTCAGGGATTTATTTTTCTGGTATATAGTAACAGTACATAAACACTCAATAAAACAGCCAGCAGTAACAATAGCAAGAGAACACAACACTGGTAATTACCTCTTTTATATTTCAAGTTTGGAATACAATAAATTCAGGATAAATATTGTATGAACCGTATTTGCTGTGTAAAATACAGGCTTTGAACTTTTAGAAGGTACCTTACATATTTTTCAATGGTAAGAATATTGTTTCCAAGGGTTCTTGTCTTTCTTGTGTGTTCCTGTTTGTTTCAAGATAGTTTTTTGAGAGTGTATTTGTTGCTATTAGAATTAAAAATATGAAAAGGGAGAGAAAATTAGCACACAGTTGTATTGTTCCATAGAGCACCTAGATTTTTATTTGCTTGTATTGTTCTAATATATTGGTGCAGCACACTTTGTGTCAGAAACAAAAAAATTAAGGTTGATAAATTATCGCATATAAATTCAGTGAGAAAGAAGAGTAGAACGTTTATTTGATATTGCATTTGTTTTGTTGTTTATTTGGTGCAGCACTGAAACTCGTAGAAATGAATCACGACTCTCTAAGAAAACTGGCAAATGTTTTAAACTCAGGGTTCTACATGACTTACTACACATCCTTTGTTTATCACTATGCATAAACTTCCAGGACACATTCTCTTAAGTTGCCTGTATGTACTTTAGATGTGATTAAAATTATGTTTTGTCATCATATTACCTTCATGAATAAAAAGTTTAAGAAATGTTTGCTTCTGTCATTTTCCTGTGTGTTCTTATTTGTATGGCATAGAATAGCTCTAGTTTAAATTGCCCGGCCTTCTGGATGGTATGTCATGTACTGGCAGGCTGTGGCATAGTTTTGGGTAATGTGACTTGTGTCCTATCTGTGTTACATACAGAATGCACTGCCTAAATGTGGTCTTTTGAACAAAACTGTACTAACCATTGTGAAGGATCACATGTTTAAAATTTTGAAGGTATTTCCACTGCTGGTAGCTGGTTTTTGGTTGATGCAGTTTTGTAAAGTGACCCATGTGAACAGGCCGTAGTATGTTTAGTATTGGGTATAGTATACTAAGAGTTGCAAGTACAGTGTGTCAGAAACTAATCTTTGTATTCTAATACTTAAAAGCTTCACAGTTCTGTAACTAATTGGCTTGCTGTTTGCTTGAGAATAAGTGAAAATTTCAGTGCTTCTTGCTGTGTTACATTTGACTTATGATGGTATTTTCCATGTGAAATGTAAACACAGCCACCAACTAAGTTGATAGTATCTTTTCAAAGTAGAATATGTTGTGATGTAAGAGGTGCAAAATTTGCTGTGTTTTTGTTAATATTCTGGACATTTTAAAGCATCTGGCAGCGTTAAAAATCATGTGGCACTAAGTGAAATACTCTGTGCAATTTTTATGTTTAGTGTGGCCCTTCAGGACTTGCTTTTGGGCTTCTACTGCTTGCATACAGTTTGGATAAACTGGCTATACCATTTGTTTGATATCAAATTGTAGTTCATTCCCATAAACAGAATGAGTGAATGTTTTTCTGAATTGTCTCATGCTGTATTGTGTGTGTTGGAACACACATTGTTTCTGTATGGCCATTTGTCTGACTGTAAATGCAGAAGCATGCAACTGCAGCAAATTCTGCACAATATAATGTAAGGTGCAGCACCATTAGAATTTTGGAGGACAGCCATGATAAAAAAGAACATAAAAACATAATGTAACACCACTATGAAGCTCTTAAGTTTTATGATATGCTAATATTTTTTCAGGCACTGTTTATCAAATGTGTATGCAGGGTGGTTTATTCCAGAGTAGCTGGTCATTCATCATGGTATGTAAGTTTACTTTATTGTGCCATACAATAACTGTATTTATTCATTCCCAAATTGTGTTCTTCAGTATTTTTGGAACTGCAGGTGGTTGGGTGGGAGAGTTCATTTGTTGATTAAAATATGTTACTTTTGTAATTTGATCTTTTAAATGAATGAAGATGACAAAGATGGAACAAGTGTAAAAATTACTTTTTTGTTTATCATAACTTCAGACTGCCAGTCACGATCAGTAGAGAAAGTAAATTTGATTCTGTTTTTATATTATGTGCAAGAATCTTACAAGTATTAATATATTTTTGCATTGTGTTAAAATATGTAGAATGGTTTGATTGAAGAATTAACAGATGTCATATACCACAAAAATGATAATGTACTAAACCTCTTATGTTGTTTATGACGTTTGTTACTTATTCAATAAAATTAACACTTACAAGGCTGTAATACTGCATTTTGATTTTGAGTTCATAATACTTATGTTAAAGAATGAAGTCCCAAACTTAATATGTCAGTCACCACAACGGTCTTTCTATTATAAAAGAGGCTGATGTCATAACATCATATCTGGAAATTTTTGTGGATAAATTCGCATTATCTTGCATGAAAGGTTTAATGTTTTTATCCTGGTTTCACTGAAATTACCACAACCCAGACCCATTTAAGGGGATATGTTTTATGGTAGAGATAAGGCTTTGCTGTTATTATTTGTAAAGGTACATAGGATGAATGCCTTTCAGGTATTGGTAGAGGAATGTAGTCACACAGCATTGTATTGTAAACAGCTGTTGACATGGTGACCCATTGGATAAGCCCTTTTTCTTCCAGTGAATCTGATGACTAAGTACAGGAGCTTCATGATAGATGTTATGTGTTGAATTGAAGTTGATCTTCTCTTTTGATTATGGCACAAGGACTTTTGTAGGAGTTCATAAATTACAAACTTAGAAAATTCTACTTGAAGTTTATAGATTTGCATTTTGTAGTGTTTATAGATGTGTGCATTATTTTATGCCATTTTTGTGACAGTTGAACCACCCTGTATACTTGATGGTTCTGTTATTTTAGCTGCTGGGCCCAAAGTATCCTGACACCTCGAGCTTTATGTTACCAGGGTAACTGAACATTATGTTTCACGTACATATGATAACTGTTGTTAATCACTTTAAAATTGTTGGTAAGTGACATAAAATGGAGTTAAGAATGTTTTCTATATTAATAATATTAAGTGAAAGAATATGATGCATAATTTTTAGACTTTTCTTTTCATGTCAAATTTTGTAATAAATTATTGTGTTCTTTTCAACAAGTGCAATGAGAAGGAAGAAATGAAGGTGATAGAATTATTTCATAAAATTGATTTTAAGTAGATGCCAGTTCTATAAACATGTATTATTTCTCAGTTTATAAAATCTTTATTGAAAATTTAATTGGTGTTTGGATGTTGACTTCCAAGTTTATTATTAGTAGCCACTTGGCGGCTACCCACAAGGCAGTTTGTTTCATCATTTTTTAATATGGTACCTCACGATTTTATATAATAAAGTGACTGGAGATACTTGAAATGCCTTTTTCCCCCCTTCCCCCTCACTTTATAGCTACACAGTGAAGTAAAATGATACAGAATTGTGCATTACAGGTTGAATATACTGCATCTTTGTCATATCCACCAAAATATATTCTGCATCCCACTGCATTTTTATTTGGTTTTGAGAAACAGGTTTTTAAATAATTAGTTTTTATTTAACATTGGCTGTAAGACTGTATCTTTTGTTTCATGAGGGCAGATGGGCATGGGGAACTAAATTAGGGGAATTCTGTAGTCTTGTGAAGCCACAGTGAAGTTACAGTGCACATAAACTTGAACAACTGAGTGGCATCTATTACTGTCTGTGTGTTTTGGTGTGCCGCGGCGAGAATGTTGGAGCTTGAATTAGAGCAGCGAACAAACATTAAATTTCTTGTTAGACTTGGAAAGAGTGGAAATGAAATCAGAGAGATGTTACTGCAAGTTTACGGGGATAATGCTATGGAGAAAACAGCAGTTTACATGTGGGTGAAATGTTTTTCTGAGGGAAGAGAAAGTGTCACTGATGAAAAGAGATCAGGACAGCCAGCAACAAGCAGAACTGAAGAAAACATTGCAAAACTTAATCAAATTGTGCGTGAAAATCGTCGGCTCACTGTCAGGAGCATAGCAGAGCAAGTGAACATCGACATAAAAACAGTTAGGAAAATCTTAACTGAAGATCTTGACATGAGGAAGGTGTGTGCAAAAATGGTCCCAAAGGAGCTCACTGAAGAACAAAAGCAAAGAAGAGTCACAATTTGCCAAGACCTTTTGGAGAGGC
>Ga0123352_10005657_pt1 | contig 18906 bp, 6 predicted proteins | sample TergutLab28metaG_FD_89700 | JGI IMG/M metagenome (GOLD analysis project Ga0123352, IMG submission 89700) | Labiotermes labralis P1 segment gut microbial communities from Petit-Saut dam, French Guiana - Lab288 P1 | ecosystem: Host-associated > Arthropoda: Insects > Digestive system > Gut ... | reverse complement strand
TTAATAAAAAAATAAACAATAAATTTGCTGTAAGTGTAGACAAATCCTGAAAAGGTGAAGTAATATTAATACCTGCAAGCACATAAGTTTCTTTTTTCTCAGAAATCTGTGATTGATAACTGTTGAGTTTGAAATTATATGTTTCAAATGAAACAGCGCCAACTCCAAATTTAGAATTTTTTTGTTTGACATGCCTGCCAATTCTTTGCACATAAAATAGTGATTTAACAGTTTCATAAACATTATCTTTTACAAAACTTTTCACTCATTCAAGGTCATGTTCATCTCCCTTTTACTTATTCCCCTTGCTGTTGCTTCTCGCATTATTATCGCACAATTCATCTAAACCAAAAATATTGTGTGTGACAAACAGATTGTTCCAGATATATAAAAGCTGAAGTTGACATCCTTCTCAGCTTGTAGCTGTATTCAGTTTTGTTGGAAGACGTAATGCTTATGAATTTTGGTTGATGATGCACAAAATTTATGTTCCACAGAAATTATGTATCTTGCGGTTCAGCAGCACGTGCCCACAAACCAAAGATGTTTCTTCCTTGCACATGAATAGAGGCAATTCCATGAGCATGGTTGTGGTCATCCATGCTTTTTTTATGCGTGTATTATTTCATGTTTTTAAAACAATGTGGTTTCATTGATTTTCCAGCAATGTTCTCAGCACATAGAACATAAATAACTAAACAAGTTTTATTTCTTGAACTCAAGGGGAAGCAAATGGAATGATGTGAAGCAATGTCATAATATCAACAGCTGCAGAACTTAGCTGGTGGGTTTGCTACCCTTCAGCTAAGCCTCCCCATCAAAAGCTACCTTTCAACTAAGCTTCCCCATCATTCCCACCACTCAGGCATTGTAAGCACTAAGCTGACATCTGGTGGCATTTTGTAACTTAACAGTAATCACCAGTTTAGGCAAGTTCTGGTACTGTGTGTTCCAAAGACATTACAGTACTTTTACTACGTTTTTGTCAGAAACAGTCATTCTGGGAATATTGTGGGTCAGGACCAAGAATTCTGAAGGGCTGATGGAGGATAAGAACACTTAAAGGAATGATACTTTTGACCGCTTGGTACAGTTATGCATTGTTTATATGGGTGATTATTCCGAATGGAAAAAATTAACATTTCTTGCAGGGAGCCACAGTATACAGAAAGAATGGATAGAGGTTGTGCTTTACTAATTTTGTAAAACTGGATGTTTGTTTACAGATTATGACAGAACACATCAGCCAGCAAATTCTGTACACACGTCACCCTGAACCTGAGTCACACTTCCGATTGGAGAACCCAAGTGAGTGTCCTTGTTCATGAATCATCATCATTTTCTTGAGGTTTTACAGTTTTTGTAGTTCCCTACTCTCTTGCTTCATGACAGTCTGTCTACCCTCTTGTGTTCCTTCAAACTTCTTATCAGTTCTGTATTACTGAAATGTGTGTGATGTCATCATTCCATTTCTTCATCTCTCATCCAGTTTATTACCCAGTTAATTTGGCTACGCCCATCCATACCACCACAACAATTTTTTTTTAAAATTTCCTTGAAATTTTTTTTGTATACTGAAATTTGTGACCTCTGGTGGGGGGAGTGTGTGTGCGCATGCGTGCATGTGCTTGTGTGTGCGCACGCACGTGTTTTCCCCTCTTCCTGTCTGTACACTGGGTAATATAAGTTCAGATACTATACAGGAATGCATTTATGATAATGCCAGCTGATACCTTTCTGTTCGGTTCAGTGCCCAGCATTGTGCCCATATGTTTATTGTACTTTACAAAAATATATAATGCACATCATTTTATTTCTTTTCATATTTCATTATTGCTTTATACCTTCTGATTATTCTTGGAAGTAACAGGTTATTCACTTTACATTTTGTGCAGTGATTCTGAAAGTGGTGGCAACGCTGGTGAGGCAGTCAAAACAGACGGAGCAACTGCTGGATGTGAAGAAGCTGTTTCTGTCTGACATGACATTGCTTTGCAACAACAACCGTGAGAACCGGCGCACAGTCCTGCAGATGTCTGTGTGGCAGGTGTGCACATTTTATTATGTAATGTAGCTACAGTATGTACAGTAACAGTTTGTGTTGTATACAGTGATGTTCTGAAGTTTGTACTGCTGTTTATGTAACCAGCTTATTTGTGATGATATGTGCCTTTTGCAAGACCATAAGGAATGAGATTTTTCCCCATTTTATAATTTAAATAACATAATTAAATTTTGTAAACTTATCATGCAAGTAGCACAGTTACCACCATCAGCACAATTGTGGATTGGTAAGGAGTTTATGAACTCAGCTTTTTGGTAGTTATATTCTCATGTGTCCTTTCCACCATAATGACCACAACAAGTAGTTGGTGTGGGTGACATACTGTATAGCTGAAAGATGAGCAAATGTGCAGTCTGTTCTGTGTGGTAACCACAGACGGAATCTGTGGGATATGCAAACTCCAGCAGAACATGCCAGAGCAAAGTCAGGTAAGATATACTGTACTGACTAGACATTTCCAACTCTGTTCGTATATTAATGCATTTGTATATTTATTACTCATTATAATTGTACTTTTTGTATATGTTTGACTCAGTGTGTGAATATTTGTGATGTCTACAGGAGTGGTTAATAGCAATGGCGTACATCCACCCAAAAAACTCGGAGGAGCAGAAGATATCGGACATGGTGTACTCACTGTTTCGCATGCTTTTGCATCACGCTATCAAGCATGAGTATGGTGGATGGCGAGTGTGGGTTGATACACTGGCTATCGTCCATTCAAAGGTTAGAGAGAACGTGTTTGCGTTAACTGTATATGGTGAAGGTCTGTTGTAATCAGATGCTTGTTCAGATAAATTTACATGTGGCAATGTAAATATTGCATCCAGAATCAAACATGATGCTGACAACAGTATGGGATTCCATAAGTAAGTATGAGCTGTTATGAGGGAATTTTGTTGATAGATCAGAACTCAGTACAGCCGTGCAAAACTTCCTTTCATAATTGTAAGAATTTCTGCATGATAGATTGTGTCAGCCTAGTATGGCTTCACATCTTTATATCACTGAACAAAATTGGAGGCTCTAAAGATGTATGAGTTTCAATTGTACGAATATGATTGTATTATCATTTATGATCAGCACTCTCTCTCTCTCTCTCTCATTACGATGTATAAAATTCATGTACAGAAGCACTTAACACTGACAGTAACTTAGCGAGGGCTCGTAGCCCCTTTTGCGTAGTGTACGCTGCACTGCCGGAGCATACACCAGCTTGGCTCCTCCACTAAGCGAGCTTTCTCGCTCAACGTTACGCAAACTCTGACTAACACGCGGCCCACTTATCAGTAGTTACTCTGTCACAACAGGCGCTTATTCACCAGCCTGGTCACAAGTCATTCTCCTTAATACTGCAACAGATCAAAAGCCTAGTACAGAAAACTACGCTCTGACACACACAGACATGTGATGAGGGTACGCGGCTCTGAGGGCTTGCCTCTGGCCCACAGGGCTGATGTTTAGTATGAACTACCCAAAGGATCCAAATGTTTAATTACCATGAAAACAATACCCAAAACAGGAATTTAACTCACGCTCATACCATCTGTCGACCCCACTGCCAACACGTACGTCTCGCTGCTTTGAAACCTCTTCAGCTGAACGTCCGGCCATTCCTCTAAACATTCCAGTCGCTGGCACCGTGTTTCCGAAGCGAAGAGCAGAGAACAAGTCTTTCTTCTGTGCAGGGTCAGTTATTTCCCCAACCATCTTACCGACGTGACCGCCCCTAGTCCTTTCACTTGCCCACGGCACCCAATCACTGGACGACAGCCCAAGGACGGGAATGACAGGACTCGAAGTCCGCACGGTAAAGTTTCCGCATGGTAACGACCTTTGAGACGCCCTATGGGTACGGCTCACTGCAATGTGGCATGTACCAATAACAGTTAATGATCAATAAGAGAGATATTACTGGATCTTGATGTTGGGTGACAGACAGGATAAAAAACAGTAATAGTAAGCCTTTTCTTAGAAATGGTTTTACTGAACTCCTCGGCCTCTCTTTAACAAACCTTAATGCTGGTGCCAGTAATGGGTCAGGCAACACAAATCCCTCTGTTAGCTTTCTCTTCAAACACTCTGTGTTTGTTGCGTAACTGTGAGAAGGAGAAACTGCACTTAATGCAAGACGTGAGGCTGCATCAACAGAAGTTATATCTAAGAGAGGACTTACTACTGCTCATAGTGGTGGATGAGTTAACAGCCAGTCATTTAGTACGCTTGAGTAACTGTTCAAGATATACCAAGTGGATTTTGATGATGCACTGTTAACCTTTAGCATGCAGCCTTTTAAATTGCAACTTACTTTCTTATGGATAGGGCATTTTCATTTTAAATGCTCATCTGCTTCTGCTTGAATTAAATATTTCACACATTTTTAAGCTAAAATATGCAAATGGAAAGTACACAATTAACAAAGAATTCATTTACCCATGCTCAGAGTTTTGAAACACTGTAATCATGTTGATGTACCTTAGCTTGTGATCCTTGTTAAATTTGTTTGTTTCTTCTTGACATTTCAGTTCTAGAAATATTCGTTACATAATTCTGCTACTGTGTTTGAGATATCCTGGGGAGACTGAACATGTGTATTGTTGTGTTTCATCATGTAGCTGTAGTTTGTGTTTCCATATGGAATTTTATCTGTGGGTTGTGAGATGGATGAGTTATGTTCACAGTACTCTCTGGAATACGGAGGGGCAGAAACCCAAGCAATCATTTCGCACACTGGTTAGTGCAGTATGAGAGAAAAAGGACATTTATGTCATACTGAAAAACCACAACATACACCTTTTTCTGCCCTTTTTTTTGATCAGTGTCTGATACTTTTAACCTGGAATCAGCCAGACATTATTCCAGGGATTATCTTCTTCTAAGGTGTATTAATTGTAAAGATTTGTATGTGATTTTTTTATATTGTAGTTCGATTTTTAAGTACATCTCCTGCTCAGTAATTCAGTTTTCTCCCGTTCTGCCCAGTAAAATGTATGTAGCAGGGAACAGCAGATTATTAGTCAAAATCTGTTCCATCTGCAAACCAGTTTTTTACCTATAAGTGGTCATGAGGTGGCTGCTGAATAAGACATTAGCAGAATGATAATAGAATCTATGTTTCTCATTCATTCTGCTCTTAGTTTTGCGTTCTAAATTTTGTAATCATGACCAGTGCGGTTGTTTCAACCATCTTTTATCTCCCATTCTGTTCATGTCTGCATATTTCCACAGCTGTTAATATTCTATCCTCTCCACTGTGTTGCCTTTTTGTCCAGTAATTTTTTGCGTTGTTTCTACTAGTCAGACTTAAACATGACTTGTACTTTTATAATTTGTTCCAAATTTGGTAGAGCCCTTCCTCTCTGGCTTAGTATCCAGAATTCTGTCTCATAATTTATACATTTCTGGGTAGGTTGTAATTTTTGTATTTATGTATTGAACTGTGTATGCAGTGAATGTTGAAATTGGCCTGCTGTAGCATTACATATCACACATTTGTGAGATGCAACGCGGTGCAGTCTGGCTACATATCTGTGGCCTAGAAAGCATTGTTAAAAAATCACATAACAGACACATGCAAGATGATAGCTTTTGTGACCAGTTGCAAGACTGGCCTCTGGTACCGCACAGTTTCAGTAGCAGCATGTCTGTTTGAGTTAAATGTGGTGTTGGCCCAAGTCTCGAACAGTGAAAATGCTTGCAGGTATCGTACGAGGAATTCAAGTTGCAGTTTGCTCAGATGTACGAACATTACGAGCGACAGCGATCAGATAACATCACAGATCCAGCAGTCCGGCAGCAGCGTCCAATCAGCACTATTTCAGGTTGGGATCAACAGCATTCCAATGGTTACCACACGAGGCCTTCCATCACATCTTGGACAGGTTCAGCAGTGCCATTACAGGATTCACAGCCTCCAAATACAGCAGGTCCCACTGTCTGTAGTTGCAACCTCGGAGTCCAAGACAGTGGCCCCCCAGTGCATGGGTCGCAGCAGCAGGCTGACCAAGGAGGTTTGATAGGCTCAGTGACATGCAGCTGTGATTTAGGATCTCCCATTGGACTGGGGGATAAGTGCGGTACAGATGGATTTCTAGGGCTAGACGAAGACAAAGTGCCCAGTGATATCGTGTCGATAGGTTCAAGTACTTGTAACCTGTACAGTGAAGTGGGCAAACCAGATTCAACTCTTACACCTGAAGATGATCATACCTCTGATGCAGAAGTTCATGGGGAGGGTCTGCTAGTGTCTGAGGACCAAATTGTACCTGATAATGACCAGGGACAGGGTTATCCAGAAACACCAGTAAGTGAACCTAGTAAGCAAGTACTTAAAGAAAACTATTACAACAATCTTTCAGAAGAAATGCCATCCAAACAAGGTGCTGATCTTGAGATTGAGAAGGCTGAATCTGCTTCTTCAGAGACAGCCAATGAAAATGATGCAGAACATTATGTTGAAGTTGAAAATAATTCACCGGAAACATCATTGGAAGAACCTGGTAAACGGGATGACACAGAGCAGGAGTGTCCAACTGATGACATTGTTGATCAAGATGATTCACCTGTTAAAGAGAAGCAAAAGAGCAGCACTGCACATTCTTCAATTAATGGTACAGCAGATGAACACCTGAAAGATAAAGCTGAAACCATTGCACCAGTGGATCGTTCAGCATCTGAAGCTGATAATCCTGCAGAAACAGATGAAATCCTTGTTGAAAATTGTAATAAAGGTGTTGAACTGCAAGGTGACCAAACCATAAACAATGATGTCACAACTTTGGCATTAGTCAGCCATGAAGTAACAGTTCAAATTGAACGTGAAGTTGGGGACAGTGACACTTCAGAAGCGTACTTGACACCAACAGACACTGCTGAAACAAGCACCGAAAAAAAGGAACCTGAAGAAAGCAAACTTCTTGTTTCAGAGGGAGACAGTGACGTTGTGAAGTGCAGTGATGATAGTTTGATAGAAGAAAAGGCCAGTGGAAAGGAAACTGTTCTGATCTTGGCCAGAGACAGTGGGGAGAATGAATCAACTAGTGTTGAAGCAACAAAAACTAGGAGTCAGGGAGGACTTGCTGGGGAGCCTGAAGCCATGCATGTGAAGCTGTCAGACAGTGGTGAAAGAGGGGATAGGAGTGATAGTCAGTGTCAGAGTAAGGGTATTGAAAGTGTTACCAATAGAGTCAGACATCAGGAAGAAGTGGTGCATGTGACAGAAGATGATGCTGAGAAAGTAGTGGAATCAAGTGAAAGTAACAACAGCTTTGTGGATATTGGTGATGCAAAGCGGTGTGATAGGTTTACAGACAGTTGTCCAAGCAGTGAACCAGAATCTACCAATTCCTTTCAAGTGCCAAATGTTGTTAGTACTGGTTTTACTGAAACTGCCATAAACTGTGATCCAAACAGAACTGAACTTGCTCTGCATGATGTGACATCCAGCACATTGGATGAAGATGTGAATGTGGAGTCAAAGCTGATCCCAGAAGAAGCAGATGGAGAACCAGTATTTCTTCCATCTCACACTAGAAACTCTCCACAGAAGAGACCACACAGTGCATCCACCTCTACTCAGGTTGATCCTCTTCACTTTGGTAAGTTGTATTTGGCTTCATTTGGTGTCACTGATTCAAGAGGGTGGAATATATGAAGGCTAAATTTCACTGTGTTTGAAAAACAAAAATAAATTCCATGCCACATGGGATTGAATTTAATGTGCACTACTAGTAACCTATTTTAAATTTTATGTGTGGGTGGCCTGATGATAGTCTAATGACTGAAACTAGTAGCCTGTAAGGTAAATAAAATATTGTTTTTGTAGACCGAAACAAATTATTATCGTCTTTCAATTCTGTAACACAATGGGATGTCCTGTACAAAAATTCACTGTGTTTGTTTGTTATAGAAATATTATTTGTAGGGAGGTAAACAACACAATGCTGTGTATATTGTGTAAGAATCTGAATAGCTGTCATTTCATGCCTTTAAAATGCTATTGTAATTCAGCAATGTTCTTTAAGTTCATGAATGTTTTGAGGCCCTTTGCACTCACCAGCTCCCCATCTCCCATTCTGATTTCTGATGGTGTTTGCATTGAATCTTTCACAAGACCATAGAACGTGTGAAGAGAAAGTTATATTGTGTTTCAGAATCAAAACGCTCAAAGTCCTGTCAGATGGTGCAGAGCTCATCACGCCCCATGTTCAGCCCTGGCCCAACTAGACCCCCATTTCGTATTCCTGAATTCAAGTGGTCATACATCCACCAGCGTCTGCTTTCAGATGTGTTATTCTCATTGGAGACAGACATTCAGGTTTGGAGGAGGTATGAAGTAACTCTGCTGTAATGGAGACTACTGCTTAAACATTTAGCAATTTGTTCACCATTGTTCATTGTCAAGATGAATGTTTTACACTATGCAATGCACCCATGTTTCTTAGCAAATTTCATAAGAATATTGGATGCTTGACTTATGTGTTGGTTATCATTATGTGCTGTAATGGACAATATGGTGTCCATTTGACCTGTCTATGCATATGCAAGTTTTGTTCCAGCAACTGAGTACACAGTGTTAATTAATAACTAAAGATAACTTCCTGTTTGTTGAAAGTAACACTGCAACAGTACAGTTGTTTGTATTCCATAGTACATTTCATTCATCTGGCATTTGTAAAGATATTCATGGCTGTGGTCATCAATTTCTGTCTTATAATTGTGCTGTAGTAATGCTACAGACTCCATTATGCCTAAAAAAGCAAGCAACAATGAACCCTTGATTAATCTACAGAAAAAAATAATAGTCCAAAAACTCTGGACATATCTAGCAGCCAACCAACCCACATTTCAACCCTGGAAAACAGTTACTATGTTTTCTGGATAGTAAGTTTTTTGCAGACCAAAGAAAAAAATAACTTCTTAAAGAGGAAAACTTTTTTAAGGAAAATTTAAAAGTTAGTTTCATAGTTGGACCATTACACTAACTATACAACATTCTTAACACAAATATACAAAGAAACAGAAATTAGCCAAGTTGATGCACTTTCAAATAATCTGTTCAGCATCAGTCTAAAATTCACTCTTAGCTGATTCATCACCACATCATTTTTCTTGTTGTTAGCAGTAATACAAATGCTTTGTCGTTCCTTGAACCAAGCTACCTGCCTGGAGGAGCTATACATCAATTTCCATTGCATGGGTGGGTGGGTGTGCATGTGTGCTTGCGTGTGTGTGTGCGTGCATGCGCTCCTGCTTACCATAGTTTTTTCTGGCTGTAGGGGTCTCTTGTGCTCCATACTGGTTAAAACATTCTAACATAGCTTTTTGAAATTGAGCAATATGTGACGGCTCTAAACAACAATATAGTTCATCTAGAATGTTGTGTTGCAGTAAGTCCTTTCTTCTTCATGTGATCAGACATGATTTGTATGGTTCTACAGAAGTGGAGCACCATAATATTGCCCTCACCACTTCCTGTTTGCACATATTGCCACTGAGTAGTAATGGTACAGTGCACTAACCACTGCCTCTTTTCATACAGTGGCCACTGCACAGTAATGCTGTATCTTCTGTTCCCTGTCACTCAGTAGCTGCTTTACAGCAATTTTATGGGCACCACAATCATTCATTGCTTTGTGCTACTGATCACTAAACTCATGTCTTGACAAAGTGGTTTTTTGTATTTGCATTTGTAAGCTGACCTCTTATCTTTCATTGGCTAAATTATGAAAGAAATGCCATCGTACATTTGGTTAATACTACTTGTTGGAATTGTTACAAAAGTGTTTCAGAATTTTAAACTCTGTCTGTTTCAGCCATTCTACAAAATCAGTTTTAGATTTTGTCAACAGTAGTGAGAATGCCATCTTTGTAGTGAACACAGTCCACTTGATCTCCCAGTTGGCAGACAATCTTATCATTGCATGTGGAGGTCTTCTGCCATTGCTTGCATCAGCTACGTCACCAAATGTAAGTTACTGTGTGCTAACTCTAAGCTATTAATAGCTGCAGAAAACAGAAGTACATATGTTTTGTATAGTCACACATAAGCACATATATGGTAAATGTTTATAGACACAGAGATCCCATGAGTATTTGTATCTATTTTAATCCCTTTGCATGTAACTTAATTTTGTCTGCTCAAAGTGCCTAAAGAAATTAAATACAATTTTGAAAGTAAAACTTGTGTATAGACATGCTAAATATTTTACCAAATAAGCAAACTGTTTGGACATTCATCCTATAGCATGTAACAGCTGTAAAAAGTAGTTCAAGAATGGGTATCCAATCTGCAGCCCTTGGATTGATTGTGGTTGCCAGGTTGCATCTTGCTGCTTGTGGCCATGTTTGTGCGTAAGTGTATACACAGTGCAGTCCAATAGTTTTAGGACTGATTTTTTTAAAAATTGAAGACACCTGAGGAAGACACATACTTTTTTTTTTAATTCAAAATAAGCTCCATTGGCATATATACAGGCCTTTGCGCAGTCGTACAGTTCCTGAAAAGCTGTGAAAATTCCTCTTTTTGGACCTTCTTTAATTCTTCAGTTACGGCTTCTTGGATCTCAGCAACATCCACAAAGTGCAGTCCTTTTAAATTCATTTTCAACTTGGGGAACGGAAAATGGTCTGGTGGAGATAAATCTGGAGAGTACAGGGGGGTCATAAAGGGCATAAAGGGTTGTAACATTTTTTTGGGTAAAAAATTAGCAAACACTTGCAGCTTTGTGGGTGGGCACATTGTTGTGCCACAAGAAAAAATCTCGACAGCAGAACGCAGCTGGACAAACCTGCTGAATGCGCTTCAGGAGGCGATCCATTACTTCTTTATAAAATTTTGCATTTACAGTTTTTCCCTCTGGTACGAATTCTTTGTGCACTGCGCCTTGAGAGTCAAAAAAAAATTATCAACATGGTCTCAAGACCATGTTGATAACGCGGGACCTTTGGAATTTCAGTTTCTTTGGCCGAGAGGATGTCTCACCAACCCATCCAGATCGCTTTCGGTTTATTTTGGGGTCATAGGCAAAACACCAGGGCTCATCTCCCATAATAATTTTGTTAGAAAAATTTTTGTCTGCCTCACCCATCACGATAATGTCTTGGCAAGATGTGACTTAATCTTCCCTTGGCTCAGGTGTGAAGGAGTGTGGAGCAAAATGTGCACACAACTTTCTATTTCCCAAATCCTCCTTGAGATCTGAAGAACTACAGTCTTGGGGATGTTCTGAGATTCTGCTATCATTCTTGATGCAATTTGATGGTCATTTTGGACCAGATCAGCAACAGTAGCAATTTGTACCTCAGTTTGAGTCAATTTTGGATGGCCATCTCTCTCGTCGTCATCTACCAGCTGCCCTCCATCTCAAAATCAAGAATACCACCTAAAAACATGTGATCAATTCATTCACATTAGCCTTTTGCACCAATACTAGTGTTTCTGTCGCAGATAGACCGGCTTTGAAACAAAATTTTATGGCAACTCTCTGTTCATTTCTGCCATCCATGACGTATAAAGAAAACTGACTTTACAAGACAAGTTATAACTCATACACTGTCGAAGATAAACAAACGAAACTTAGTGTGTGAATGGATGTTGGTTGATAGTACTTAGTTAGTGGGTTGGCTGATAGATTGCTCTAGTTCTGTTATTTAAAAAAAAATCAGTCCTAAAACTTATGGATCACACTGTGTATATACTATGCAGAATGTTACAGTGTTATAACTGTCTTCAATTAGCTATATTTAATTAATGGTACATATACTTGATGCTGAATTTGGCTTTTGAATCAAGTAAGAAAAATTTTGAACAAGTGTAACACATTTCATGTGAAGTGACCAAACCTGTACTTATTTTGTTGAAGCAAAGAACATGTCATTCAGTTTGATATGAGTCATGGAGTTTCACTTGTTAAGGAGTTAATAGATATTATGACAGTAAATGTGCATGTACATTGTCAGATTGAAAGGCCAATTTCATGAAGTCAGAGTGTCTGAACCAAAAGTCCATTCGCATGCAGCAACCACCTCTTAAGAATCTATCCTCCCAGTTAGCATCACTGGTCAAAGCGAACTGTATGTTAGCTGAAATATCACTGAAAATCAAAATCCTTTAGAATGGTGAGTTTATTAAATATTGTTTTCAGTGTGTTGCTGATATACATTATAAAAAAAACAGTTTTCTAAAATAAGCTTATCGTGACACAGCGTGTCTTAGCATATTGATCAGTTAGCCATCAGTGTAGACACTGCTTTTAAAATCAGAATCTTCAGATGTTGGGTATTATTTACTGGCACTTAATGAAAGGACATGTCATTGACACCACTCAATTAGTAACCTTGATATGTGACACCCATAAGATTTTAATATTCCTGAAGAAATCACTGTCTTAGTCCCACCTGAAGATACCACACAATCCATCTTGGGCATCTGTGAGTAAGAGCACCCAGGTGGATAGATTTCCTGCACGTGGCAGTCTGATAGTGGGCTATATGAGTTCAGAGAAAGGTTGCATATACCTTACTAGAGAGGTGGGAAGACTGTGGGTGATAGTGCCAGTAGTAGGGTTATTATTTCTCAGACTGGGGTTATGAACAACACAAGATTCAGTGCTTGCATGTAATTGTTTCCAGAGTGAACTAGATGTGATAGAGCCTACACAAGGAATGCCTATTGAGGTTGCAGTGTCATTCCTGCAGCGACTTGTGAACATGGCTGATGTCCTCATCTTTGCCAGTTCACTCAATTTTGGTGAACTGGAGGCTGAAAAGAACATGTCAAGTGGTGGTATTTTGCGTCAGTGTCTCCGACTGGTAAGCTCATGTCTTACTTAGCACACCTCTCTAGGCAGAATATTAAAAATATAAGATTAAACACTGGGTGGATAACCAGCATTTGGTAATGTGGCATGGTCCTAGTAGTACACAGAGATAGGCTTGAAAATTTATTTTAGTCCCCATTACAACTACAAAGGCCAGATTTTTGTCCTTTAATAGGATACAATCAAAGGTTGTTATTGACCTTCTTACTGGAAATAACACCCTGAGAAGACATCTTTATTTAATGGGGTTGAGTAACAACCCCACTTGCAGGAAGTGTGGTATAGAGGAAGAAAGTTCAGTCCACATTCTGTGTGAATGTGAAGCCCTGGCTTCACTCAGACATGCACATCTGGGTTTCTTCTTCGTGTACCCTGAGGATATCAGAATCTAAGTATAGGGGCCATCTGGAACTTTAGTTAAGGAACAGGGCTCCTTTAACATCAGATCAGAGTATGGGACTGTAAGGGTAGGAACCCAATTACTAATCTAATCTAATCTAATCTATATAGCGCATTGAATGGATTTTGCAGTCAGTTTACTTGGGGAGTGGACACATCATGTCATTCAACAAAGGAATGCTTATGTAGAATGATTTAATTAGTGTGATGTTCATGTTGTTAGTGGGTTTGAAAAGTGCATACTGTTACTTTTGGTGCTGGCTTCTTATTGTGATGCTGTACCACTGACATGACTGCTGCTGATACCTTAGGTTCATGTTTTAGGGATGGGTGCTGGTAATTAATTTTGATAAGTAGAATCAGTGACAAGTTGAGGTACAAGGCGCAGCTCTGTGATGTTTGATGCGCAAGGTCTGTTCTGGGGTCTTAAAAGTATGCCTTGTAGTAGTTTGGATGAGGATGTGGACAAGCGGAACACAATACATACTTAACAGCATAGTGGAAGTATATTGCGATGTGACGATAGATTTCTTGTCATGGTCTTTGTCACATCCACTGTGGTAAAATGAGTATGTACATTTTGGCCAGTGAGTGGCTATAGCTGGACGGTTTTAAGTTCAAGTTGACTACAGCACTGGAGAACTTAGTTCTCCCAATGCAGGATAGTGAATACTGCACTTGAACCTGTGACCAGAACTGTCTGATGCTGAACAGCTGTCCTTGGCTGCATTACCTATTTTGTGTTCCTGAAGTGACATTTCTGATTGATGCATCTTCAACTTCTGTGGTTGGTCAGGCAATGAAATAGGGCTTTCTGCAACTGGTTGGCCAGTCTTGCTCAGGGGACATTATGTACTCCTCAGTGGTTGAGTGTAATTAAAAATTCTGTGCAAATGAAACACCCAGAGAGGGTGAAGCTGTATGTGTCACACATGGCTCTGGTCCAAAGGTGATAAAGCTGATAAATTTGTCAAAGCCTGGTTTTGTTGAATGAATGGAATAATTGTCATGGCTGGAGATAAACAAGTGAAATTTTTTAAGTTAAGGGAGGTGTTTCTGATTACGGTTTACAGACATAGCTGCACTAGGGAACATGTGTGTTCTTGTCTTGGTCAAACATAAAATGGCTGAGTATTTCTTTGTTCACATAGCAATTAAGGGATGGTTTTTGTATGATTTGAACCCATTGTGTGGAGACATACTTCACAATGCAGTACTCAAAATGTTTGCCAAAAGAAGCATCAGAGCATTGTAAAATATCATGAACACATGACAGTGTACTTGCTGTACGCTTTGTGAGAGATATAATATGAGAAGGTAATATTGTGGGTATGTATCATGATCAGTGTCACAGCACTTGAGGCACTGACACACAAGTAGAAACAGTGAGTGTGCTAGTAACTGTTTACTGACATTTTAACATGAAAAGTGGAAATGACAGTCATTTTAACAACATGAATTTTCTGAAAGAAATAAAACTCATTGCAGAAGGATAATACAGGGCATGTCATCTTAAAGTCAGGGTATTGTATCTTCTCATGATATGTGATTGAAATTCACTTGTCAGCTCTCAGTATCCACCTTATGAACTTTCTTGATTGAACATGTTGGAAGTTTATTAACAAGAGTCAAAAAGTAATGTTTTTGCTTTGATGTTGCTTTTGTATGTATCAATACAGTGAAACTTGGATCTTGCATCCCTTGAATATTTGTTTTCTTTGATTATGTGCATGTTCTCATCAGTCTCGCCATAACTTCCATCAGAATAAATCTGTATTTTCCTGGAATTTATGTATGTGCTTTCTACCAAGTTCTTACATTATATTTTCAAATTAAGCATAAATTACCCTGTTGCTAGCTTCCAAGTATTGTACTTACCTGAATGCAAGACAAGGTTTTTTCCCTTGAATTCAGAATTTAAACAAGTGACATCTTGGGTGCAATTACAAGGCACTAAATTGGACTCTGTCATGCTGAAACAGACTGTGCTGGGTCAAACTGTGGTGTACATTGCCAAATTCCCATGAGTACAGTGAAAAGGTAACACAGCATCTGTAGCAATAACAGTTTGCAGTTCATTCATTATACCAATAAAATATTTTGAATGTGATCAGGAAAATTTATTAGGCAGACATTAATGTAGTGCTGATGGTTGCTAACCACACCAAGTAAATAAATACCTGTAATGCAGCAAGAAAATCATGGTCTCAGAAGCCAATACCTCGAGGAGGCAGCAAAAGCGTGGCTGAATGCTGTGAACAACACCTGAAAATGTTTCAGTGGACTTCTGTACAGTCATTTCCAAGAACTAGGACAAATTTTTCAGTTAATGTACATAAGAAGAAAACCTAACGTGTTGTTTACATTTGGGCAGTAAAATATGATGCACAGACATTTGATGAATGATGCATCATGTGGCATCCTGTCAGAGACCAGCATGATTTGGTGTATGTGTGTGTGGTGCAGGTACCTGGTTCTTTCTTCATCACAGAACTTCACTTTACTAGAATTGAACCTCCATCAACACTTTTGTCAGTGTTGGAGGGCATTGGCTCTGTGGAGAAATACTTCACACACACACACACACACCTCCTTGACAGAATTTGCTGTGCTTATGCCTTTGTATATACCCCCTGATGATGACCTTGTAAAGTTTGAAACATGTGTGAGGAACATCAGTGACAGGAGGTTGTTTATTATTGATTGTGCAGTTTGTTGGCTCGAATACTGTGTAATTCGTGGAGCTCGATGTACATAACAACAGAGTGGGTGCCTTCATTAGTAGCGAGAATAAGGTGTATGGGTTTCAGCAGAGAGCAATGGACCAACAGCTCTCTTTAATTCAGAGAGTATAAGAATTGAATGAGAATACATTTTTAATGCAGTGCAGTTGACCTAAATTATATTTGAATGTAATTCAGAATTAATGTAGTGAATTTAGTTTCATTATCTACATAAAGCTCCATTTTCTTGTTTTTACATTTATTATAAATAGTCCCTTCAGAAACATACAAGTCCTTGTTCCACTGTATGCCTGTGTGAGGAGTAATATTAATACTGAACTCTGTGACAGGTATGCACTTGTGCTGTGCGCAATTGCCTTGAGTGCAAGGAGCGTAGCCGTCCATTCCCCACCTTGTCTCCACCTGCACTCATCAGCAGCAACAATAACAACAAAGCAGCTCATCTGCAGTCACTGATCCGTGGTGTTCAGGCATCTCCGAAGGTACTTCTTTACTTCCTTGTACATTTTGTTACTTCAGTATTTAAATGTGTTTTATAAATATGTATTGTTATAAATTTATTACTTAAAGGAAAGGAAAGAGGTCATATAGACCATATTATACCTGAACTAAGCACAGCATGATGTCCCTTTAGAACAGTAAAACAAATGATGTCACAAGAACCATTAATAAAGATATATTATGCCTATTTTCCCTCATTAATGACATACAGCATAATATTTTGGGGTAATTTTCCATACAGTATTAATATATTCAGATTAAGAAAACAATAGCATCATTACTAATTACAGCAATAGGTCTTCATGCAGAAATTCGTTAAAAAATTAAAATATTTTTACTTTTATATCACAATATTTATTCTCATTACTATCCTTTGTTATTACTAATAGTGAGTAATATATTACAAATTCAAATGTCTGGCAGAAATACCCAGATATGGCTTCAATATTCATCAAACAATATCAAATTTGTCTCTATATCGAAAAGATTCTTATCGTACGGGACTTAAGGTTTTTAATAGTTTACCTACTTATATAATGTATGTGGTGGCACAGTTGGTTGAGGCACTGCACTACAAGCCAGAAGGTCATGGGTTTGATATCGGATAATGTCATTGGAATTTTTCATTGACATAATCGTTCCGGTCACACTATGGGCTTCAGGTTGACTCAGCCTCTAACAGAAATGAGTACCAGGAATATTTCCTGGGGGGTAAAGGCAGCTGGTGTGTAGGGCTGACAACCTTACCACTATCATGTGCTGATTATCTTGAAATCTCAGAGTCTCAAACTCCTGGAACTCTCAGGGCATGTCCAGGCCTGTAATTGGATTTCTTTACCTTTACATATATAAATTACATCTCCTATAACAATCAGGAATTGAAACTTCTTTTAATAAATTTTCACTATTCTAATTCTTTTTATACATTGGAGGAGTATTTCCAATACAATAATACATAGTACATTTTATTCATAAGATAAATCTTATTTTGTTGCTTTACTTTGCTATATTCAAGGTATGTTATTTGTATTTTTAATAATAGATGCTATTTTATATTTCTGTATTGTTTTCTTTATTTTTTTAACCATTATATGACAGTGTTATATCTTTGATAACAGTATATTCATATATGCATGTATAATAATATATATATATGACCTTGACTTTTTCTGTATCTCAAGGTCCATTGTAGTATCTTCTTTAGAACGCTTGAATGTGAACAAAACTGAACTGAACTAATAGCGTTAATTGATGCAACGATATAAAGTTAACTGCAATGTCATTTGTTATATGCAGTGATGTAAATAAATCAATACCACAGTCCCTTGCTATATTCTAGTTTTTAAATTGCTGCACACAAAACTGCAGTTTTAGGAGGGACAGAAAGTCTTTGGGATATGGGTCTTGGGGTGACATATATACAGTGATGACCTGCATACTTCAGTGCAGAATAAAACAAGACAGACAGCGTACATACTGTGTTACTTTGTCGCACATTGGAGTTAAATATGTTGCTGTGGAAACACACCAGTAGTTTCATTTTTATTGTTGGTGTTAATATGGCTGTCTGCTGTATAAAAGTATTTGTTGTTTCCATGGATTTGCAAAACGAGTTCCCTGTACATCATAGTTAAGCTGGAAAATATTTCATATTGCTCTGAACAGTAATAAGTATTAAATATTATTTTGTGTGTGTCTTCTGTTAATGCCATAGTTATCTGGCATGCTGAACACAATTTTCTGCACCATATTGTATTGTCATCTGTTACTTGTCTGGCTCTACCATGTTTTTCCACATTGTCTCATCAGTGGCATGTTTTTCAGAAAACAGATTATTCATTGTAAAATATGTTTTGATTTACTAGACTACTTTTATACAAAACATGTATAATTCTAAGAGGAATTGAGCCAGATGTAATAAATGTACATAGATTTTCATGTCAAGTGCCCTGTTCTCACTGGATTGTAATGAAAGTCAAATTTTCTCAAAAGATTTTTGATAAATTCTGAAATTTCAAATTTCATGAACATCTGTCAAGTGGGAGCCGAGTTGTTCCATGCAGACAGATGGTCCGAGAGAAATGACATAGCTAATGGTTGTGTTTCACAGTTTTGTGAAAATGTGTACAAACAGGTACATTTATATATAACATAATGAGAGGCAGATGATAATGAAGATACTTATGATTAAAGACATGAAAGTGCACCACATTCTCAGAATCAAGCATTACTATTCTCATCATTTTGTCATTTGTACAGTAGAATACCAGTATAACGAAATTTTGGGGACCTCAGAAATTAATTTGTTATAGTGAAATTTTGTTATACTGAAATAAGTCATTTCTCAAGAACTCACCTGTTGTTATATCCGTTGCAG
>Ga0123352_10005654_pt1 | contig 18908 bp, 16 predicted proteins | sample TergutLab28metaG_FD_89700 | JGI IMG/M metagenome (GOLD analysis project Ga0123352, IMG submission 89700) | Labiotermes labralis P1 segment gut microbial communities from Petit-Saut dam, French Guiana - Lab288 P1 | ecosystem: Host-associated > Arthropoda: Insects > Digestive system > Gut ... | reverse complement strand
CAATCCCACTGGACAACATTCCACGTCTTTTGTTTTGAATGGCCCGTCTAAGTTTCCTCACAGTTTCACAATAAGCATCGGCGTTAATTGTCAATCCACATTTAGAAAATCAATAAGCAAGATCCCCTTTCTGTCCCAGAAAACGGTGGCCATGATTTTTCTGACTGAAGATGCTTGCTTGAACTTCTTTGCTTTCGGGGACGATAAGTGGCGCCATTGCATTGACTGTCGCTTTGACTCGATGTTTGTGTAGGAAATCCACGTCTCATCTCCAGTGACAATATGGTCAAAACACTGATCTCCTTCAGTTTGATGGAGTTGCAAAAATTGATGAGCTGCAGCCAGGCGTTTCTGCTTGTGTTCGTCTGTTAACATTTTCGGCGCCCATCTGGCACACAGTTTTTTGTAGCCTAGCTTCGCTGACACAATATCGTAAATCACTGATCTTGGAAACTTGTGGAAACTCGAGGGACAGTTCGGAAATTGTAAAGCGACGATTTCCACGAATTGCTGTGTTCACTTTTTCCGCCAAATCGTCTGTGATGACACTAGGCCGACCGCTGGGCTCTTCGTTATGGACATTCGTACGCCCTTCTTTAAACAAACGACACCATTGCCTAGCCTTACTGTAGCTCATAACATTCGGCCCATAAACCTCATAAAGTTGCCTGTGAATTTCGGCAGCATTATTGTTTCTTGCTAACAAAAACCGAATCACAGCGGGAACTTCGCAGCTGGCGGGATTATTTATCGCAGCGCACATTGTGATTCAGTCTTTCTTGACATAAAACAAGGATCGACCTGCGACAAAATGGCAGACATTAGCTAATGAACACATGTAAGATCCTGGGCATGCGTGCTCCCGCACCGTACAGCCTATTGGCGGCAATTTCAAACCGGACCTTACTTTAAAAACGTGCCTCGTATGTAGGAGAAAGTTATCTGAAAGGTCGCTAAGTTTCGATGATAATACACGGCGTCATACACCAGTAGATTGTTATCTTTATAAAGTAATTTTTGTGTGTGTCAGTGCAGTATAATCTGTTTTACGCGTTGTTCAGTGGGACTTGAGTTAGCTTAAAGTGCAAGCAGACATAATATAATTGTAACCAGTCAAATTGACATCCCTTACGTTGCGGTTGATTATATATATATATATATATATATGAGTGGTGAACCATATTTGGGAGATTCTCGATTCGACTCGTCCCAGAAACGAGCTCTTCGTTGTTTTCCTCTCCTCGCACATTCTGTGGAGTGCCTCAGATGAGGTCACGATCTCGGTCTTTCATATCCTTCCCGCGTCGTCATTCCCTGATCTTTTACCATTCGACGCTTTGTTGTATGAGGTGCTTGCAGCGTCGTTAAACAAACAGCCAGTGAAGAAAGAAGTAAGACCTGAAGCAGATTTTCTTCAGAGGCTAATACAGTTGTTCAATAAAGGGAACCCGAGTGTAAAATAGAGTCTCCATACAAATTGGTGAATATATAACGATACAAGTAATTACTTACTTACTTGCTTACATACTTACTCCATGGAGCAGAATCCTATATGAGAAGCTAACCGGTTCTCCGCTAGTCAAGAAATTCCCCGCATTTAACTGACCCCGAAGGTTCATTACCGCATTCACACGTGCCCACCACCTGTCCCTATCCTGAGCCAGGTCGATCCATTCCACGCCCCCACATCCCACTTCCTAAAGATCCAACTTAATATTACCCGTTTCTCTAGGCCTGGGTCTTCCCAGTGGACTTTTTTCGTTAGGTTTCTCCGCCAAAACACTGTATACGCCTCTGCTCTCCCCCATGCTTGCTACATGCCTCTCCCATCTCATTCTTCTCGATTTAATCACCAGAAAAATATTGGGTGAAGAGTACTCTTAGGCCCAAATATTCTCCTCAACACCATATTCTCAATCACCCTCAGCCTACGTTCCTCCCTCAGTGTGAGGGACCAAGGTTCACAACCATACACAACAACAGGCAAAATTATAGTTCTGTATATTTAGTCTTTAAATTTTTGGATAGCAGTTCTGGAATACAAAATATTCTGCACCGAATGATAGCAAGCATTCCTTGAATTCAATCTGCTCTTAATTTCTTCCTGAATATAATTTTGATTTGTTAAGGTTCCCAGATATTTGAATTCTTTCACCCTCCCAAAGGAACTATTATCATTCTTTATGTTGTGTATCCTGATCTCGAGACTTGACCATGTACTTAGTCTTATCAGCATTTACTTCTAGTCCACTCTCCTTACTAGCAACTATCAAAGCTTCTGCGTTTTTCTTTATAGTATGTATGCTTCCGCCCAGTATATTAACATCATCAGCGTAAACCAGGAGCTGAGGAGTACCCTTTAATTTCAAGCCCTCCTATTTTTACTTGAACCCTCCTAATGGCGTACACTAAAGCAAAGTTGAAAAGCATTGGTCGTAAAGCATTTCCTTGTTTCAGACCATTCCAAATAGGATGTCAGACAAATTCTTGCCTACCCGGACTGTGTTATAGTTTTCATTCAAACACATTTTTATTAACCTTACCAGTTTCATGGGGATACCAAACTCAATGAGAATCTTATATAAGACCTCCCTCCTAACTGAATTCAGTTAGGAGGGAGGTCTTATATAATGATGCACTGCTTCGTTGTATTTCCATTTCTTCTCAAGTATTGGACGAATGCATAGTATATAATCAATAATTGAAATGTTGCGTCGAAATCCACACTGATGATCCCCAATATTTTCCTCTGCATACGGAGTTAACCTTGACAGGAGGTTGTTGGATAACATTTTTATTTAGTTGACAATAATGATATGCCTCTATAATTAATAAGTCTGTTTTATCGCTCTTCTTATAGATAAGCACAATAATGTACCTCTTCCACTCCTCAGGCAATTCATCCTTATTCAAAATAGAATTAAGAAGTTTATGGATCTCAGAGCAAATTGTTGTAACCTCTGTTCTAATCAATTCTGCTGGAATATGATCAGTACCTAGTGATTTGTGTCCTTTTAGCTTTTCGATAGCCATCTCAACCTCAAAGGCACTCGGCTCAGGCACTAGTGGTTCTGTTGTATTTATTTCTGTCTGCCTGTAATATTACTAAGCCCGTGTACACTGAACACCTGGGAGAAATGTTTTCTCCACCTAGCCAAAATACTCTGGGAGTCTGCAACCAATTCACCTTTCTCATCCGTTACTATATTTGTTCTAGGCTGGTAATCCTTCTTAAAGTCATTGATGCCACTGTATAAATCTCTGATATTGTTGATCTTAGGGTTAGTATAAGTTCATCAATTTTTAGCTTTCAGATATTCCTTCCTTTTGTTCGTGTAATGTCTGCTACCATCGCGTCTTACATTGTTTAGATTGTCTACATTTCTTTCGTTTGGATCCTGTATGCACTGCATTCTAGCCTGCTCCTTTGATCTAAAAAACCCTAAACATTCTTCTTCAGACCATGGTTGATGCTGCTTCAATTCGTGCAGACATAGACTCTCTTTTGCTGAGGTTTTAATATTCTCTTTAATGTTCTTCCAAGCCCTATATATGTCCTCCCTATCACTTAAGTTCTCCTATGCTGCAAACCTGTTTGAGATCTTAATTTGATACTATTTCCTAAACTTCAGCTCATTTAGCTTCCTGCGATTAAGTCTTTCCACTTCATACTTCACTGCTGCTTGTTTACTTACTGCCAATCTTTCCCTAACTTTTCAACCACGAAGTAGTGATCAGTATCACGGTCAGCTCCCCCGGAAGATCGCACATGGAGGATACTCGAATGCCATCTCCTACCTATCAAGATGTGATCACTCTGGTTGCGAGTCTTTCCATCAGGAGAGATCGAGGTGTACGTATGAATGTTTCGGTGCAGGGATATTTTGCTCTTAACAACCAATTTTTTTTTTATGTGACAAAGTTTATTATCTTAACACAATTATCATGAGTATTCTGATTTAGACTCACATTCCCAGTTTTCGTTTAGAAAGTAGACTATCTCCCCACTTTTGCATTAAAATCTCCTAATAGAATTTTCGTACGGTACTTAGGAAAATTATTAAATACCTGCTCTAATTCCTCATAAAATCTGTCTTTGTATCATCACTTTTCTCCTCAGTTGGTGCATGCACATTCAGAACAATGATATTTCACCAGCGACCTCTCAGAACTATATATGACATCCTATCGCTAACAAACTGTACTGTCGTAACTGCTGATACTATTCTGTGGTATACAAAAATCCTGTTCCCAATTGATAATTTTCGTTTCCATTTCAATAGAAAAAATTATAATCCCCTGCACTTACTGTGCGCTCTTTGTCCCACCTAACCTCCTGCACACCCACGAAATATTTACCCTATTACAGCTGATCAAAGTCTATTCTAACTTTTATTAAATCAGTAGACGAAATCTAATTTATACGTTGCTAATCCCCTGGCTGCTGCTGTAAGGGAACCTGACCTTTACAGGCTTCTAACATTCCAAGTACCAATGTTTAGTAAAAATTATTTATGACTGTGCGGTGTGATAATTTGTTAACAGTTGGTTTGTATCGCATCGCTAGTGATATACAAATAAGCCCAGGAAAGACATTCGAAAATTGTGTGAATTATTGGGTAAATATAATATTGTAGTCGCTTGTACACAGCCAAAGGCGGTGGTAATCTTTAGCTCCTCCCAGTTCTTAATTTTTCGCCATTTATTTTTTTTTTCTTCTCATTTTTGCAGCTATCAGAACAGGAGGGACTGGTTGTTCTTGTTACAGTGCTGCTCGCCAATAGAGTGCGCCCGAAGCGGTTGTGTAAGAAATCTCATTTTGTTGACTGCGGAATAACTTGTCTTCACCCGGAGTTCAACGCCCGCCAGCTGCCCACACTTGCTCTATTCTTCCTCTGGCCTTTGTGGTCGGAAATATTGCGGGTTCTTCCAGGATTGCGAAGATCTTGTTGATGTAGGTGGACTTTTATGTAATGGCAATAGAAGTGCATTCAGGAACAGTGATGATAACGCGCGCTGTAATTATGTTGGGTTTCAATTATGTGCCCTATATATATGGAAGCGGAATAGAAGTAACCAAATAAGTGGCAAAACGAAGGAATGGAACACATGTATTTAGTAATAATTGGTAAGATGTAGTTAATCTGTACTTTTTGTTGGTAGGGGGAAGTGTTACTGAAAAGACACTTGCTTATTTGAACGGTTACTGATGTGCCCCAAAATGATTTAATTTACTAAGGAGTGGTATAAGTGAAACTTGTATGTGTTACTATTTCTGTAATTGAAGCACGTGTAAGCGTCTGGACAATATTTTATAGCGAGTAGAATCTTGCCAAGGGTCACCCAACGTTCCTACTGTGGAGGTATTCCCAAATTACGTCTTTATATTCCGAGGAACACGTATGTAGGAAAACGTTTAGAGGCCAGAAAACTAAGAGGCAGTTGGTCGCGTATGGAGGTTACTGAGTTTGCTAATTGGCAGACAAAAATTTTCATGTTATTTGGAATTTTTCACGGTATTTTAAAATGGTTGTGTGGCCCCATGTATTCAACAATTTCTCGCGGAATCCTGGTTGGGAAACACAGATCTAGCCACTAGCAGTGTTGATTCTTAACAGCTTCTCTTCCGGAATTCTGAAGTTATATACCCGATCTTACTACGGAGCGTGGTAGCTCTGTTGTCAGTTTGGTAACGAGGGCCGAGACGGAATTTTGTAGGTAATAAGTTTTTTAATTATGTCTTATATGTATTTCTCTGAACACTGTCGGCACAGTGCAAGCATTCAGATGGTTAAAAAAAGATATGCGTGTGATGTAATAGTAATTTTATAGGCTGGTATAAAACCGGTTATATTTCCTTGTCTAAGACGGTTTGAAAGTTTAATATAAAGTTAAGTTCCTCAAATTCTATTACCCGAAAACGCACTTGGTTTGTGCAGGTATCCATGTCCCCCAACTCTGTCATCCACCAGGCGAAGGAGAAAGTGTCGTATTACTAGCACATTCACCTACAAGTTCATTGACAGAAGAATGTCGGGCCTTAGGCCTAGGAAAAATGACACCAACGGCTTTGCCGACGGTGTTAGCCCTCCACCAATTATACGTTCAGTCGGACTCGGGATAACGCCTGGATAGGGCCCGAATAAATTGTGTCGTTACAGACGAGTGTCGCTGCGAGCTAGATGTATTGTAAAAGTGAAGGAAAAATATTTTTAGACGAAATACAGGGCTGAAGGCATATTACTTAAATGCATACGCTATGATATATTTTAAAATTAAATTAGTATAATTGGAATTTAGAAAGAATAAAAACCACTGTTATATAATTTTAAAATTCCATAAGGCTTACTTTAAAAATACATTAACTTTCAATTAAAATGTGTAAAAATATCACTTTAACTTTTTCTTCGATGCTCAATAACTTTTGTTGGGTATTGTATCTAAGTTAACTCTCTAGCAGTCTCCTGTCTACTGCGGGAGTACTACAAGTGTAAAGGGAAGCTTCAGACACAAAGTAAATTACCGCCGGGATCTTCGCTCTTCTGGGATTTTATGCCGCGTAGATTGGTAATTAGTTACAGGCGTTTCGGGACAACGTATCTGTCCCATCGTCAAGGGTCCAACAGTCCAAGAAACGGCGGTAACTACCAATCTACGCTGCGAAACATCCCAGAAGAGCCAAGGTGTCATTTACAACGCGGCGTAAACCTGAAACTATGAATTACCATTGCTGTTATCATTTTCCAGGCCTGGAATTTATATAGCTACCTGCAAGCATAGAGGGTTTGTTTACACAAGGCGACGAGAGTGTTGAATTTTGAAATAGCCTACTTCTTGGAAAATGAAATTGGAAACGATGACTGGCAATTTCCTTATATGCGAGATGGCTGTTCTTATATATCTCGTACTAATCAAGGCAGAAAAACACCCTCTTTTGGGGAATTATTTGGTACCGTATGATGTATGACGTTATAAACTAGTTGTCGCACAAAACCGATATCATAACCGAGTTCAGGTGTAGTTAAGTACCTACCGTTGAAACATTCATGTAGTAATAGTAGTAATAAAATCATCAAGCAGCTCTTTAATGTTTCACGTTTGTCTGTGGCTCGTAGGCTTAAAAATGGCTCGGAAAAGTCACAGCTTCCGGTTACCGGTTTTGATGAAAACTTAAACGTCTACACAGGTTGAAGTACACGTGCACAAACACTGATAGCCAGCTCTTACAACTTCTGTTGTGAGAGTGCGTGAAGAATTACTGCCACAGTATGGTGTAATATAGGTTATGTTGTGTGCCCCCCAAATCAAAACATCAGGTAGTCCTAATTGTAATAACATGTTTTGCCAGGGCAAGTTCAAGGTTATTGCATAAGCCGAATGTATAGTTTATAATTAGCGTAACATTGCAATGTATGTTTAGTGCAGTTACGTGGGTGATTGTTGATCGAAGACTGTAGGTAGGGGGACAAGTAGACAGAGGTAGACGCCGGTATTCCAGGGTAGACGCTGTCTGTTTAGGCGCACAGCTTCTGTCAAGTTATTTAAAGCTGTTTTCAACTACGAGACGTTGATCTGAGGGATGACGCACTTTCGTGAACCTGCACAGCAGTTGTTCGCTTCATACGTGTTTATCATTCCCCGGGTTTTCCAACTTGTTTGAGCGCCTACCTAGTGTTGAAAAGCCATTTATTTACCTTCTTGATAGTTCAGATCCACGCTAAAACAAAATTGTTCAAATGTATGAGTGTGGTGTTTTTTGATATTGTGTAATTATGAGCGCCTGTGTTAACTCGGTAAAAATAATCTGGAACAGTAACGCGGCCTGTTTAGATTTGTACTGATAGCGTTTGTGATCGTGGCCACCGACTGTTTCTTCCTTGATCCGCTCTGGGGCTATTGAGTGGTATCTGAACATAAATTTTCATAGAAACTCGACATTGTGCCAACTAACTGACTGGCTGAAAAACAAAGAAACCGTGGAGCAGAGTCTTTATTGAGAAGATAGTTTAGTAGATAGACAAAAGTTTTCCGCAACTAATGGAAACCGAGTGTTCCTTACCGTGTTCACAAGAGCCCGCAACTTTTCCCTACCTGATTCTGAATAATCCAGTCTATGCCCTCCCATTCTGTTTCTTTAAAATTAACTATAATATATTCCTATGTATGCCTGTGGCTTCCAAGCGGTGTCTTTCATTCAGGTATCCCTGCCAAAGCTCTTTATGCATATCTCTTTTCCGCTGTACATGTCTTGTGCCCTCTCCGTCTCATCCTCTTTGATTTGATGACCCGAATAATATATGGTGTGGGGAACAAACCACGAAGCTATGTATGACTTCAGACTTCCGCCGCGAAGTAGGTGAGAACTGCGCTCTTATTACGCAGCGAGTTGTAGTGATCCCTTACCGGCGTATCGGTTCCATCTTCGTAGATGGGACCGATAGGTTGTCCCGAAACGTCGATAAGGAATTACCAGTACTCGCTGCGTAATAACCCAGAAGAACGCAGTTTTCGAATCACCAATCTTTTCATAATGCAGTTTTTCCCAGACCTGTTACTTCTTCCCTCTAAGACTCACATTATCTTCCTCGGGACCCTGTTCTAGAACGCCGTCGGCCTTTGTTCTTCCTCTAGCGCCAAATACCAAGTTTCACACCCATATACCTTTAAAACATAAGGCACATATATACTTTTGTGATTTTGTGCACTTTTCCACCGATAGTTTCCAAATTGGATTGAATAAAATAGGGTAAATTCTCATTTCCAACCTTAATTCTTTATACATATTTTATTCCAAACTAGTTTCTCCTTGTAACGTTTACCGAGTTAGGCTTGAGATTGGTGCAGAAAAATACACAGTTCTTCACGTGACCTGTTCGTTATCGGTGTCTTGTTATGTCCCTGCCTGAGGTCTGCATTGTGTGATAAATATCTTGTGTACTATGAACAGTTTCTCGGAAGATCAATCAATTATTTATATGAGCTTCACGTAAATGGAGCACATATTTGACCAGTAAGCCTACGAAGAAAACTGAAATTTGCGTCACTACTTGCTGTGTAGGTCCGCAATACTGGATTTAAGTATCTAATACTTTGAATTTTGTCCTTATTCTGTATTTGTATGTTTCCGCAGGAAGCAGCGAATATTTCCCCACACAGCATTAAGCATTTGGTCTTTCTGTGATGATTCCCCGTACTTTCTGCGAGCTAAAAACTGACGTTGGTGTATTGTTGTGTATTAGCCTCGTGCTTCAGGGTGTCTGACCATTAGTGATTAGATAAAGAAAAGCAATGACATACCAGTATTTAGAGTAGCAACGAATGTGTTTGTTTGAAATGGACAACAGAAGGAAGGCTGTAGAAATGCATACGTTTATTATTTTGTGTACTTTTCACTCCATGTTTGTACCCAGCGACATCAGAGGAAAGTTATAGTGAAATTGATGAAGCAGTTAATGCCTGCTTTTCAAAAATAGGTTATGGAAGGCATGAACTCGCTTTTTTAAACTTGTGGAAATAACTGGCCCAGCCAGACCTCTCAGCGCAGCCAGCCCAATCGTCTGGGGATCTCTGTGCGCGAAGTGCCTATGCCTCAAGACACAGCCGACTGAGCTGTTTGGTCTGGTCTATCACAGACAACAGGTACATCTCCCCCTCCCCCCTCGCGCCAAAGCACCTGAAGCTGGACACAATTGTAATATGCCAATCGTTATTTTGTGCCTTTTCGTAATGATATTCAATAATTATCTCGTTTGTAGGAGAAAAATACACTTTCAATAACTCAGTTCGGCACTAATTCTTAATTTAATGTTTTCTAACGTATAATTTATTTATCCCGCCTGGCTTGTAGTAGTAAAATTTGCAGAGACTTTGTTGAACAGGTGGCAGGGACGGCGGTGGGGAAGCTTATTTAGATTCCATACTCCAGATGTGAGTACAATACGATTTTTCAGTGACCCAAGGGTCGTATGATGATTGAGTGTAGAGAAGTGGCTTTCAAAATACGTTTTGCGCCGTATATGGAATTGCAAGACATTGCACTTACATTATTTGTACATGATATTGTGGAACTGTTTGGAACGAGTATTGTGTGCTGAAAAACGGTTTGTATTGGCATTATCAAATTATGACTGTAGAGCTGCCGACGGCTTGGCTTTATTCGTGTGTTTCATTGTGTTACAGTGTAAGGAAAGTAATTACTGCCGTTAGGAAGATATGAACGACAAGACATGCAGTGTACGTATAACGTAAGATTGAGGCGTGTTCTTGCAACCATTGTTGCAGTGGAGGAGTGATAGGTAGTATATGTACAGTGTGTTTGTAGCCTTAGGTATCCAGTGTGCAATGGGCATGAGCCATATCGTTATGTGTGACCTGTCCGGCTCTACACTATTTGTGCACATTTTATCATAAACTGCACGATTTAAAAAAAAGTATTGAACATAAAATATGTATTTTGATTTTATGTATCACTTTTGTCTGAAACGTTTTTCATTCTAAGAAGAACTGAACGATATATGACCATAAATATATATTAGTCGCCATGTAATGTAACCGTTATTGCTGTCAGATACTAAGGAAACTTGAACTTTCTCGTCGCATTTTCGAAAAATACTGATATCGAATTTCATGAAATCCGCCCAGTGGGAGGCAAGTTCCATGCGGACAGACGTGACGAAGCTAATAGTCGCTGTTTGTAGTTTTGCGAAAGCGCCTGAAGTGCCACTGAAAAACTGCGGGAAGTAGTGAAATGTATGCTATCTCTTTTTCGTATTGTAGTCGTATTTATTTCAACAATACAGTTATGTATTTGCGTGAAAGCCAGTTTCGTGTTATAAGGGACAAGATACATTTTGGAAAAGACGTATGCACATAAGCCTGTTTCCATTGGTCTCTCTTAATGTTTGTTGCGGTATCCTGTAAACACTTGATGTACATTTCAGCAGCGTACTTACGCTGCAATTGAACATGGCTTTCGAAATTCTTTTCATTCTTGTAGAACGTCCCCGCAGGATGTCTCTAGAAGTGCCTGCAATTAGTCCAACTGCGGAACTATTGTACAGACATTATAAACCAAACGCACATTGTTTTTCATACGATGTCGTAACTTGCATGTGCTCGGCCCTTTCGTGACTGAAGCTCATCTGCCTACGAGTTGTTTATAAGTTCTGTTTTCTTCTCACAGAAAACATTACGTCTCAGTCACAAAGGCTAACCTAACCAACTTATGTTAGGTGTATAGTTACCACATTGCTTTCAAGGGCCAAGAAAACATCTTTAGCCCCACGGGCGTAGCTGGATGGGGTGTGGAGATGTTGGAGTGGCCACCTCGGGCGGCAGGTTGCAAGGGGCAGCAAAATAAAAAGTTTAATTTTCAGCGCTTGACAAGTTTTGAATTATTACGCCATGTGAAAGGAAATTCAATAAGTAATTGTAGTTCTTTGAAAGTTAATAATTTTCACTAAGTAGCGACCATCGCTAGTTCTCGCCCCGGATACCGAAAAGTGTAGCTACGCCACTGGTAAGTGTACGTGTTGCTTAGTGTCGCGAGAGATGGAAATTCCAGCAGATCCCTGTTTGTGTACCAAAACACACACACACGGAGACACATGCTTCCTCTGCTTCTTTCATTCAGAGCCATTCGACAATTAACATCTCATCAGAATCGATAGATCGTGATTTTAACCAATCAGTTTATGTGTTAAAATAATCGTTAATTCAAACTGGTCGCAAGCTTTGCAAAACACATACTATTGATGAGTTTGTCGGTTATCGATAATAGCAATAATCGGACTGGTGTGTAATGACTGGGCTAGTGTGTTTGTTGGAACATGACTGATCGTAGCTGTAGTTTAGATCTTGTTGTCTAGCGGGCCTGTAGAGTAAACATTTATATGCATAGGTAAACATAAACATTGCCATTAGTAGATGGGGCAGGGGAATTTCCAACGTATGTGTTGGCGTAGTGATGCGTTATTTGGTATCATCGTACCAGTTTTTCGCAACCTGTTTGGTTGGTAATGGCCATACAGGGCATCCATTACCGCGGTTTTCCTACAGTTTCTCAGCAGTTGACACTGTGGAATAGGATCGATATTTACACGTAATGCATGATGTAGTCAACTGTCTCCTGCAGTTCGCTGCGAACATTATTTCTTCACACGAAATATAGAAAAGATTGTGATTTGCAGATCTGTTTCTATGAAATATGGTCTTCGGTAGTTGTACATCATTAATTTAACTTCGGGTTATATTGATTTGGTCATTGTTAGAGCTGACCTTTAGAGAAGGAATTCTCGGACCTAAGGGCACGTGATTCTGCAGGTGGGTCGTAAACTTAAAAAAAAATTAAACCTGCAGGTATTTGTTTAAATGTTTTACCGGTATTTAGGGGCGGGGGGAGACCCAGTAGTTGAGCTGTTGTGCCATATCGTTGATGCTGTAAAGTCGTAGAAATTTTCATTGCGAAGTTTCAGGCCTTCTGGCATATTATGCTGTAAAGGTGGATGAGTGGTTCCTGTCGTTTCGAATGTTCGTAATGTCTTCATCTGCTGGATCTTGGACTATTTGATCCTGAAGATGTCGACAGCACGGTCGTTCGAAACGTCCAGAATTACTTTCCCAACGGCAAAGCGTCACAAACCAGAAGACTTGAATCTTCAGCAATACTGCTGTGAGAACCTCATATCTCGCAGGTTTCATTTTTGCCTGATACGTGGAAATACCGTGAATTTTGTCGTGTATTTTTGTGCTATAAATCTGCGGCGATTTGCTGGGGGTATTGAGCATGTACTGGTACTTCTTGTATCTCGTGGTTAGTGTGAGTACGGTTTTGGGTCGCAGAAGAAAAGTTTATGCTTTGACTTGGTATGAGGTGATATTCACATACGGCGGTCTCACTCTGAAATTTAGAATTTATTAGTTTAGTTTTAATTGCGTTAGGCTGCTGTTTTAGTTCGGGTTGTAGAGAATTCATCACGCAATTACTTTAAATGTCGCTGCATTTCAGAGTACGAACATCATACTAATAGGCCCACTTGATACCATAGTCTGAAGCTTAGCCAGTATTGACTCCTTATCTAACGTGACGCCCAAATGGAAACTACCGTATTTCCCGTCTCATAAGACGCTACAAGTAATAAGCCGCACCGTATAAGTAGGAATGTATTTTTAGAGATTTTTTAGCCTACTTCTGTAAAGATTCATCGTCCTGCTGTAAGGTGCTTGGTGATATCACGGGACTTATTTTAAGGAAAAGTATGTCTTATGAGGCGGGAAATAAGGTAAATCAGTTTTGTTTGAAGCAACATAAATTATAGGATATAGAATGCTAGTCCCACTAATTGAAACGTTTTAGAAATTAATATCAGCATTATGTAGGTCTATTATGAACTAAATTGAAGAGAATGTTGTATGGCAGTGTGAAGTCTAGAATCTGTCGTTCATTCGTTTTTACACTGAAATGTTTGTATCTGCATTCCTTGAGCGTCAGTGCCATTACCGTGTGCAGTTTCATAAAGGTCGTATGTGCTACGTATGTGTTCTCTCTTCATTCTTGTAGAACATTGACAAGAAATCGGATTTAATTATAGATTTTATTGTTAACTGTGCATATGCCGGCATCACGGTTAAGTGATGTCATGTACAGCCTGTAGGAGTGGAGAATATTGACTACTGGGTAAGCTGGATGACGTGTATCCACGCATATTATAAATTGTGACTGGCTCCCCTCTGCTTTCTTCTCAATCTAGCGACTGAGATGAAATGAAACAAAAACAGTGGGGCCACAAAAGAGGGACAAGTTATGACGAGTAACTGGAACGTTAACCGCGATATCTGTGGTGTCAATTAATTACACACCTGCTGTTCTGTGTAATGACGGAATGTCGTCAAAAGTTGCATGGGACCGGTTCTCAGTCTTCAGGGTAACTCTGCATCATACGTTCTTGTGCTCTTAACATTGTTTCTTTGCAGATTTGAGACTGATTTTGAAATTGTGCTGTTAGTGTAACGTCTAGTCTGTTGAGTAGACTGCAGAGGAATTTCTGACAGGGGCCGGCGTTCAGGCCGGCGGGGGAATTCACCAGGCCTCTTATTCCTTGAACGAGGAGCCTTTTTCTACCGGAGGAAAGCAGCCGGGAGCCAACCACTCGTTTCCATCCATTGTCGGGGTTAAGAATGCGTGGAACCGTGGCTCTGATACCCTACATTCTTTAATGGCTTGGTGTTCAGTTCAGCACAAGGGTAGCGTTACCTTTTTTGTAGGAACCTCATCCTAAATATTGTATTACTTGCTGAAATGTCGATATAATCTTCAGTTCTCACTCGACACTAGAACCTATACAATTGAACGAATGTCGTCAGTCAGTGAAGCTAGCTGCACACTAAGGAAGCGTGAAACTTCAAACAAGAAGCTGGAAATTTGTTCCGCTGCACGCACTGACTGCTGGGGCATGTTTACTGCCAATAGTGACGTCGCTGGGCGCGGTTGCTGTACTTTTTGATCATATAGCGGTAGAAGTGGGCGTCAGTACTGTTTTTTTAATTGGTTATCAGGAACTCTATGAACACTGAAAAGTAACAGCACCCGTTAGTTGAATTACACGTTTAGACTGAGGTATACGCTCTTCTGGGACGTTTCGCGTCGGTGACTCAGTTTGTTACCGACGTTTCGGGACATTTTATCAGTACCCTTTGTCATGGGTCAAGCATTCCTAGAAGAGTGCCGGAGCAGGCGCGTGCAATGTGACTGGTGTTTGGCTCGCACGGAAGGTGATGGGAAACAGTCAGGTGATTGGAGCACTGAGGACGGTTATTAAAATCATTTGAGGTGCCGGAGGGATGTTGCTTGTCTTCAGAACTTGCAGAGAGGCTGTGGGCCCAGTGGGTACCGGTGTTCTTTTCCGGGGACGAAGAGACCGGAGCGTGAAGTTAACCACTTACCCCCATCTAATGCCAAGGTTAAGAATGAGTGGAGCTTTAGGCCGGTTTCACTCCCCCTGTATGCCTTTATGGCGTGGACAGGGAAAACGTACCCTTTTTTAAAATTTGGATGTGGTGAGGTGGGGAAGGATGTCGGTCGCAGGTCACTGCGAAGCATTTCGTAGCGCTGACGCAGATACACGCGTGATGTGGAATTTACGCCAAAGATTGTCTTTGAGACGCGTGCAATCTAGCACCAGTGTCGAGTTTATCCTCAGCTCATGCCTTCTGCGTGTTTTTGTATACTGTAAAATAAACCTGTTGCTGGGAACGTTTTCGTATTTTGTAAAATTGTTTTCATGTGTGGGAACTAACAGCCGGAAATTTTCAGCTCGACGTTACGATGGCGGTTCTTCTAGAAACTGTTTACCTTGTGTGTCACACAGAAGTCTGCACAGACTGCAGGTGAGTCATGTAGATTTACACAACCGCTGCAATGGGCAGTGTGCCAACGATTCGGCGAGGGCCTGGTGTGTGCAGCCTGCAAAGCAAGCTGACGGGAATTCGCTAAATACTGCACTTGTTTACGGCGAGGGCATAGTACAGTACAAGCCAATGTTGAAATTTTCATCTTGCTTAATTATCATGTATGACGCTCATTGCGTCTTATTGGTGTTCGTCCAGTTTACGGAGTCACGGAAAGGGAATTCAGTCGAAAATATCTACCTAGTTCAACGACGTCACACATCAGACGACTGATACGTACACCCACCGTATAGCTTCCTCTCCCCGTCTTGCTGTACAGTGAACTTGCTGGCGGTTTTTTTTTGTGAATGGCACAACAACCCCTAGTGGGTCAGGGCCTCCTAGTTATCGAGGTTTTACGATCACACTCAGACACACCACAGTCGGTAGGACTCCACTGGACGAGTGATCAGGCCCACGCAGAGACCTCTGCCTGACAACGCACGAGACAGACATCCATGCTCCCAGAGGGATTCGAACCCACAATTCCAGCAAGCGATTTGCCGCAGACCCACGCCTTAGGACTGGTATTGGCGAACTTACGTAATTAGATTTATCAGATCATGCGTTTCACACTACAGGAAAGCCAAGTTGTGAAGTCAGTAGGAGCATGCTAGATGACCGGAGTTCGTACCGAGAGGGACAGGGATTTTGCTTTTTGCATTGTCCTGACCGAGGGCATCCAGTCTTCTTATGGAGTGTTCACCAAGGTCACATTCTCCGGAGTTCAAGCGGTTGGGGCGTGAAGCTGACCACCCAGCTCCATATAGTGCCTATGTTCTTAATGCCTGGTGCCATACCTCCAGTTCCCATTCTTCACAGCGTGGTATTAAGGACGACAGCTTGATCTTCATTGTAGATTTCGTAGTCTTTGTATCGTCGTACGTTGTCAGTAAGAGTGCAATGCTCTTAGCTAACGGTACGACTCAACACTTTAAGTGGGACCCATCGCACTGAAGACGACACGATATGCGCACGACGGGCAGATGCAATAGGGTGATGATCACTCAGCATGCTGTGTCGTCTGTCTCTTAGTCGTAAGCATATCGCCACAGAAGACGGAAGTCTCACGGGCGTCTGAAATACTTTCCTAATTTATGCAGGTGCGATTGAGGAGGCAAATGTTAAACCTGTTGAGCCTGTCTGCTCAAGAAAGCACAACATTTGAAACCTACGTGTGTCGTCCTGTAAATTGATCTGGATCTGTCACGGTCGTGGTCTGTCTGCAATGAAAGTTCTCGGAGTTCCTTGCTGTTGTTGAAGTATGGTGAAGGCAGTACATTCTGCTTGTTACGCAAAGTGCAGTACCCTTTAACCCTTTGAAGACTGAAATTAATCAATATTATTCTAGTCTGATTTTTCTACGTGATAGGAAACATTTACCGTCTCCATTATAAAGACCATGTATGCTGTAAACGGCAGACCTTCTGCTATTATAGCCTTCAAGATGAACACTTGTAGGATACGTGACATTTCACGATAATCTGAGATTCATTTTAATTTTAAGTCCTGCGCCGATCTTGGACTTGCAAGCCTTACAATCAAATATTTTCAACATCGCATGTTCCATGAGCTTGTTAATGTAACATGGTCTGTTGGTGCTGGTCGCGGGAAGTTGGCAGTAGTGAGTGACTGATAGAGCATTATGTCTTGGACGTTTCAATATAGGCCTATTTGAGACACGTGATGTTTTGAGGGTCCTTATTAACTTCTGATATTGCTATCGCTCTCTGTAACGAATTGTTTTATATTATGGTATGGGCCGTCAAAGAGGGTATTGTGGTTACTCATTTGAGTTTGGGTCCATCAGACAGCCTGGAGGTGCGCGGTTTGCTGTTCTCACAGAGGTGCTGATGAATATTAAGTCTGAGGCCATGTGACGCTGACGTTTCGGAGGGGCGTGCTTTCCCCCATCCTCAGTGTCCAACAATCAAAGGAAGTGGATTGTCCAACCCTGAAGATAGAGGTAGCAAGCTCTTATGAATCGTCTGCAACTACTTACAGTTTGCATGGTTCACACAACCAAGCGGGCTTGACTCTTCAGTATGGAGGTGCTTCATGAAAGTGCTGCTTAAAAGTGTCTTCATGCTCAAAGTTGCGGTGTAATGCTTAGAGCTTTTGTTTTATATTTGGGAGGCCCGGGGTACGAATATCATTTCGGCGATCGGCCATTGGTGTTCTTCGTGGGTTTTCTCAGTCACCGCAGGTACTTACCGAGACTACCGGAAGGGGGTATTGCAGCTGGATTCCAAGTTGTTACAAAGTCGACATGCGCAGTCAATCTGACATTCGACACTGTAAGTCACATGCAGTTGAAAAGCGTCCTTATATAGCACGGAAATATAAGCCATCATGTCTGACCCTTCTGAACGCAGTGGTTACTATACTACCGATTTATTTAATATTAAGGAAATCAGCGCTTTTTAGGAGTTTGTTTATGTTTGTTATGATTTTTAGGGTACAAACATAAAGCAGTCCCGTTACAGGCCTGGACTGGCCCTGAGGGTTCCAGGAAGTTAGATTCCCAAATTTCATGACAACGGCACAGGATGGTGGTAAGGTTGTCAGCCTTACACACCGGCCGCCTTTACCCCCAGGAAATACTTCTGGTACTCATTTCTGAGAGGCTGAGTCGACCCCAGGGCTATAGTGCGATCGGAAAGATTTTATATCAATGAAAAATTCCAATGACACCAGCTGGGATCGAACCAGCGACCTTCCGATTTTTAGCACGGCTACCGCGGTCCCCATGATTTTTGGGGTAATCTGCGGTTATTTCCCTAAATCACGTTTGTCGGTTGACCTTTTTAAAGGGGGCTGTGTATTTTCTGTGACAGAGTGACTTTTTAATGTCGTTGAGATGAACATCAGCATTCAGAGGGATAAATTAAGAGAATCGTGTGGAAGGGTGTGATAAAACTTTAACATCTTTGTGTGTCCTAAAGAGATGGTTCTCCGTGGCAGCACTTAGGAAAGGACGACATGGTGTTGGGAAAGACAGCAGAGCAGGTTACGTGAATTATTTATTGCAGTACACTGTAGTGTCGTTTGATTGATTTCCCATAAATACCCGGTGCAATGAAATGCTAGATACATTATTGGAATAGTGACTGGATGGTCTGAGTTACGTTCCAGCACTGTCATTGCATTTGTATTTGCTGCTCGTACGAAGTATATAAATGAACTTGTAGTGGGGAGGTATGTTTGTCCGGCCACACATGTTAAGTCCGAAACAACTCGACAGATATGTATGAAGTTTGATGTTTGGCTGTACATTTTTTGTTGTTGTTTTTTTTGTATTAAAATATTACTGACTTATCAGACTAATTTCAGTGAGTTTTTTTTTTTGGGGGGGGGGGGGCCTTCTACATTGGACAATCACCCTCCTTGAGGGTCTCACCGCCCACCGTCGGCTTTAGAATCCCCACTATTTGGAGGACCGTTTTTTGTTTATTTCCTCTTTG
>Ga0123352_10005653_pt1 | contig 18908 bp, 7 predicted proteins | sample TergutLab28metaG_FD_89700 | JGI IMG/M metagenome (GOLD analysis project Ga0123352, IMG submission 89700) | Labiotermes labralis P1 segment gut microbial communities from Petit-Saut dam, French Guiana - Lab288 P1 | ecosystem: Host-associated > Arthropoda: Insects > Digestive system > Gut ... | reverse complement strand
TTTTTTTTTTTTCCATTGGGGTTGGACTTGAGCCCTTTTTTTTCTACTTTTGCCCATACCCACCACCGCAACCCCCCCCCCCAACTTACTCACTGCCCACATCACTAGGCTCCATACCCAGGCTATATGCCATGATTAACTCAAAATTCTCGATGATGAGATCTCAACATCGATACCCGGCAGCATGCTTTATACGTTTAAACACTCTTACAGCATACAGATCTTTCGAATGAAAAACCTCAATGTTGGCCGAAACGTGTAGTTTTTATAATTTTCTAATAAACATCAATTAGATATACATTGTTGTGTTATTGACTGTAATTACCGTACCCATTAATTACTTTTTCCGAAACCTGTTTCCAATATTCTATATATTCTTGGATTGTGTTATTTAATTTGTGTTTCCTAATTAACCTCTGTGTCAGTGTTTGGTTTATGAATGCTAAATACTCTACGTTAAGTTGCTTCTAGAATAAGTTTTATTACTGAATTCTTAACCCATATATCAGTGATTCATTTCCATCACTCACCTTCCATTTCAGCTTTTGTGTAAACACTTTCGTTGCCTTATTCATCTTCATACAAACTACCGCTTTGCCAGACCCTGTAGAAATGCAATTAACCTTCCGCATATTTAATTAGCAATTATATATTCTTTCAGTTGCTGTTTCTTCCGATCCTTTCTATAATGTGATCGTTACCATATGTGCAAGTATATTATTATTATTATTACTAATCCATTATTTTTTATTTTTGTTTATTCAGGATTAAAATGTTGGCCGTCTCTTTTTATATTATCCGCATTCGAATTCTCCCTCGTAATGTAAGGAATTCCTCTTTGCTTTCTGTCACATATAAAAGCTCTCCGTTTGCTAAGTGCGTTTCGGCTGCTAATCTATTTTCAAAGATGGCTACACGGTTAGGAAACGCATTACTTCATTAAAACAGATTATGCACTAATTTGTGGCCTGCTGTAATAAATCTTTAATTTTTTCAGGGTTTAGGATTTTCTTTGTAGTACTTAATTTTTATAGCTGTTTTTTTTGCCGTCGCTATATTTTGTGTTTTGATTTTGTTTGTTTAGTGTCTTATTTTTGTATATTTTTAGTGTCTTTGTGTTATAACATTGTTATTATGTTGGCTTTGTAATTGCCACTTGTGTTGTTGGGCCTGCATGTTAATAAATACCTGTTAAATTATTATTATTATTATCATCATCATCATCATCATCATCATAATCATCATCATCTCCTTTATGCAGAGTATTTGTACTTATATTCCTGAGACAAACTGTGTCCCTGGGGAATACAGTGTTGTAGTTATTCTGTTGTTACTATTAATGGTGCTTAAATCGTTAGCTTACATTGTTGAATCTATTGTAATTTTACATTAGCACTTTCCGAAGTATGTGTGCAGTGCCCAATATGGCTGTTTTCTGTAGTTCCTTGACTTCATGTTTTCCTGGTATGTTGCCCACGTATTTTCTGAATGACTTTGAAAGAGTCCCAGTCGCCTCTATTATTACTGGTATCACCTTTGATTTTACATTCCACATGCGCTGTATTTATATTTTAAGGTCTTTATATCTTAGAATCCGTTCAACTACTTTTTAAATCATATTTCTGTCTCCTGAGATTGCTACGTCTATTAACATACATGTCCCATTTTCATTATCACGGGTTACAATGTCTGGTTTGTTGTTGGGGATAGTTCTGTCAGTTTGTTCTTGTTGATTCCACAATATGGCTACCTTTCCTCCTTGACTTGCTTCTACTGATTTTGGTACATGTTCCTACCAGTGATTTTTGTCCAATTTTACCCCTATTTCCTCGCATATGTTATAGTTGTGCACACACTCTATTATTATTATTATTATTATTATTACTGCTGCTGCTGTTTGCAACCTTATCTATGTATAAATACGGCATCTTATTGACCCATTTTCCATCCCCACGGGAACGAATATGGAGTACATTCGGTTTGTGAATTGGCTAATTATACGCATTAATTGGAGAAGAGGCTTTTCTAGTGCAACTCATTCCACCACAAGTTGCACAGTCAACCTTAGCATCAAAACTGTTCCTCGTGAATCAGAAACTTACGACCAACTGAATGATATATGGCACAGTCTTTTTCAGTACATTTTATCGCATGTATGTCTACCTCATGGTTAACAAACGCCTCAGCGCAACGACTATAACACGCCTGTTTCAGGTACGGCTGTAGGTACCGTGACTGGCCTTTCTGACTGATAGCCTTCCTAGATGTCACTAGTAGCACCTAAAAATGTCGGAATTTCTTCTACTAATAGTCTCCGACTTGCAATTTCTTTGTTCTATAGCTGGACGCTATATAATCTGTACAATTAATACTGTGACTAAATACTCCAAGAACAACCAAAAATGCTTATTCGTTCACGCATAACGCCATTTTCTACAATAAAGAAAGTGATCGGTTGTACAATGCAATGACACACTGTTCAACAATTTCACTAGTTATTCCGTACACTAACGACACCACCCCAGGTGACCCATAGAATGAGGAACAATCCAAAACCTTGCCTAGCTGTTTCATAGAATACATTTTCGGATTCCGTTAAGGATTAGAACGAAGATCCATGCTACATTCAGCTCCATATTTCACAGAATGACTACTAGAGCACAGCTGAAACTCCCGTTATTTTTCCAAAGATCTATTAGGCGGTCCATCACAGAGGACTGTAAACTTCATAGTCACTTCCCTCAGAATCTCCAACCGCACTATAATGTCTACTTAAGTCATTTAATGAAGCTGTGTATAGGTAGCACATTCTACTATCACGGAACGGAATAACATCCATGGTTCATAAAGAAAATGGAAACTGACTTCTTTATTTGAATTGCCCTACTCTGATATCTATCCAGTTTTAAATCTTACTGCCATTTTCATGCATTTCTATTTCATTGAAGAAGTTAGGTTTTGAGAGGAATCGCGGGTTACATGATGGCTTCCGTTTCAAATCCCTGATCGCTTTGAGAGCTATATCCAGGAGAGCCATAAAACCGCACTAACAGCACATAGAATCGAACAAACCACATAGTGGAGAGATAAAAGAGCATCAACACCCGGTCATTATGGCGCCAACACCCCGCCTGCACTGACCGCAGCTTCCTCACTTGCTACATCTCTTTCTCACAAGTGCCTCTCCAGGCAGCTGCGGAATTTATTTACTGTTTTTTGAAAGAGAGTAATTCTGCTGAAAGCAAACGAAATCTAACTCTTATAAAGCGAGAAACTACGCGTGTTTTATGAAAGTAATTTTTGTTGTCCTCATTGAAGTTGTTCCTAATACTTGCGAATTGATTCCTCTGAAATAAAAATGCATCCTTTCGTTTCAACCCTAGTGTGATTCTGATCGCAACATAATATTTCATAATTATACCTCCCTTAAAACTACACGTAATAGCGTATATTCATTTATCTCAGTATAAATGAAAACACAAGGACCTTTATTAACTCAGAAAATTACGTAGCTTTTTAAAGACAAAATATCGTGCATAATCACTTCAATTTATCAACCAACGAATGTACATATAATTTCACATAAAACACTTTTAAAGCATTTTAAAACACTCCGACATGTTTCGATCTTGTCGGATCATCATCAGGGAGCATTATATGCTGCCACAACACCTCGTTTGCAAATACGAATTGAATTGTGAATACTGTAACATAACTTTAGCAAGGAACAAAGCTCCCTGATGATGATTTGACAAGATGGAAACATGTCGGAGTGTTCTAAAATACTTTAAAAGTGTTTCATGTGAAATTATATGTACATTCGTTGGTTGATAAATTGCAGTGATTTCTACAAAAAATGCACGAGGCTACAATTAAGATTTATCGTGTATACATTTGTTACATTGAACGTATTCACTACAAAGACTTATATTCCGGATGATATTAGGAAGAAGTGCATACCTGCTGGTCGAAAATGGTTCTCAAGAAAATTATACCGACAGGTCAGTGAAACTGAGTTTAATAAGTAACTTCTTTGGGGACCGCGGTGGCACAGTGGTTAAGGTACTGTGCTACAAATCGGAAGGTCGCTGGTTCGATCCTAGCTGGTCTCATTGGAATTTTTCATTGACATAAAATCCTCCAGACTCAACCTCTAACAGAAATGAGTACCAGGAACATTTCCTGGGGGTAAAAAACGGCCGGTGCGTAAGGCTGACAACCTTACCGCCATCCTGTGCCGTTGTCATGAAATCTGGGAACCTTAACTTCCTGGAACCCTCTGGGTCACTCCAGGCATGTAACGGGAATGTTTTACCTTTTTTACTTAACTTCTTTTCTTAGTATCAGACTCCTAGGTCGAAATTCGAAATAGATACTGCCGAATAAGTGGACAGTCATATTATGAATGAATATACGCTGCTGATTGGAAAGAACTGGGAAACAATTCCCATCATGCTATTATCATTAGAGAGTGAAATAACGTTTCCTTCTTTCTTTCCTTCTTTCTACAGAACAACGATGGCTTGAAGAGGTGCGAAAACTGAGACTAAAGGAAAACACGCAATAAAGCACTAATTCATAATGATAGTTACATGAGAAGTCCATTAATTACGTCAGTTTGAAACTATGAAGTGAAAGTTTTGGGTCATAATTCATACTTATCTAGATGGAACTAAAGATTTAGGTAGATTCTACTTCGTGCCCACGATAACAGAGTTTATAACGTGGCGACTGGTGCAGAGATAACACTTCTTTTTTTGAAGGTAAACGAGTAAACTTTTCTACTGCATGTTTATCACCTCAACATAAATTCGAATAGTGAAGTCGAGATATGTAGCTACGATTCTGTAATTTCGGCACTAAATGGAGCCCCGAGCTCCGACACCTTTGCTCCCGGGAAAAAGACTTCCGGTATTTATTGAATTGGAGTTCGTGAGAGTCGGTCTGCGGGCGATATTAAACAGAAAGTTTTTCCCTTCTGAGAATACAATCCCGATACTACAGACCATAGCATTCCCCGCCGGTTAGGAGGATGTCTGTGCCATAGGATCGGTCCGGGTATGGTGGTAAACAGACAAGCCGCTCTCAAGTATCGAACTCCGATTTTCGTAGCTCCTATAGTCACTTTAAGAATCGAGCCGGACCCACAAACACGCATGAAATCTAATGGGTCGTTGTGAAATAAAACTTAAGATGTGAGAGAGTATTAAAATGTACAATTGTAATGGATATAAAATTTTTTGGAAAATATTCGTTTAAAATTAGTTCCAAATGGAGAAATTAATTTAGCAAAGAGCCCCATTTATTTGGGGTTTCCGTAATTCATTTATGTCTGTCTTAAAAGGCAGATTGTAATGTATCAGTCTGCACTCGTTGGAAATTAAAAATAATTTTCTAAATAAAACATACACATAAATTTCCACAATCACAACCCAAACTGATGCCGTAATCATCACCAACATGCACACCATTATCACTATCACCATGACGTCTCTTTTACCTCCATCGCAGATTTTACACTATCATTACAACGGTTAATCTCATTATTACTACAGTTCGTCCCAAAAATCTCCATTAGCCCTCACTGCAATCGTCACTCTTGCGGCCGTAGTGATAGTCGCTGTCACAGCACTATAGTACACGCATCTTGAGGATTTAATCCTGAAGATATAAGCATTTCATAGCTACGACATTGTAATACAGCACAGTGTAGCAGCCCACAGGACAACACGGTAAAAATTATTTTACAAAGTTTTTATAATAATTTATAATCAGCTCTTAAGAAGTTGATATAAAAGTAGAGCCCAAGAATATGCGTTGACGCAGCGACACATTAAACAGTATACGTCGAGACAAATTCTTAATGACGGCCACCAGCTACTTGAGATCACTGGGCAATGAAAAGCTTTAGACTTTGCCAGACTAAACAGTAAATCGCAAATTCGTTCCGACTTTGCGATTTAAATTTTTTCCTACAGTGTGAGGCCAATAATTTAAGAATTATGAACGTTATGCCTATATTTTAAAGCAGTGATTTCGCACCCTTGTTTGAAGTTCAATTCTATGAGGCGACAATTAATTTATACTTCTTCGGAAGGGACAGCCCAGACCCACCAAATCAGGTGTTATAATTTGCATTATAAAATCAAACTTTATAGCGAATTGGGTGGACCGCGGTGGCACAGTGGTTAAGGTGCTGTGCTACAAATCTGAAGGTCGCTGGTTCGATCCCAGATGGTGTAATTGGAAATTTTCATTGACATAATCCTTCCGAACGCACTCTAACAGAAATGAGTACCAGGAGCATTTCATGGGGGTAAAGGCGGCCGGTGCGTAAGACTGACAACCTTACCACCATCCTGTGCTGTTGTCATGAAATCTGGGAACCTTAACTTCCTGGAACCCTCTGGGCCACTGCAGGCCAGTAACGGGACTGCTTTACCTTTTATATCGAGTTGGGTTCCACGTTTGTGGTATTCATCCTTACATAAAAACCAGAATACACTTAGACGTGTAATAAGTAACAATATACAAAGTGAGTGTGAAGCAGTCTAAACACAACTGCTTCACACTCACTTTGTATATTGCTACTTATTACTTAACTTGATACACAACGGGAAAGTCGCACCTCAAAAACAAGTGTAATAAGTAAAACTCCGTGTAACGTTCTATATTGACACACCAGTGTCACCGTGTCATTAAGATTAATGTTTATGTTAAAAGTTTAATTTGTATTTCTTGTTTCAATCTAAATGTGATCGACTGAAATATCCCAACACAAGATGGCGGCACACTACCATCATTAACCTTTTGGCGTCGGAATTATTTTTTTAATTTTAGCACACCTGTATTTAAAATGTGAATAATACAGGAACCAAATAAGTTGGAATTATGAAACAAACTGCATTTTGAAGAGAGAAAAAACGGAGAGTATATACCATATATACATATATTTGTTGAATAAATATATAAAATGCAACTTTAGAGGTTAGCGGTGCGGTACGACCACTATAGTTGACATTAGGCGCCTAAAGATTAAAAAAATATATCCCCACGTCGTAATATTTGTGTTGCGTGTGTGAGGGGATTTATTACGTAGCCATATTGGCACCTGGGGTTATTTACTCTAACAGTTTTAAGTGGTGCCTTCATTCCTTTTAATTATTCTGAACGTTGCAAGATGGAGGAGAAGAGATAACATGTCCCTAACGAGGTCTTTAACGTTGGATCCTTGAATAGCGTTGTGGAAAGGACAGTGTACTCTTTGTTACTTTGATGACGTGAACTGATGGCAGCGGATAAAACTCGCCTGTTCCTTAGTGGCCAAGTGAAATATTACCCTTTTGTCAAGTCGGCGTTACATTGCAACTCGCTTCAGTCTGTGTGCAGGAATTCAAGAAGCAGGATAGGATATGCAGTACGGACGGGATATGAAATTAAAATAAGAAGAAACGGTGTAATGAAACAAATAGATGAACGACGTGAACAGACGGATTATTAAGGCTGTAGATTTCATGATAAGGCAATCAATGATTTAGGAGTATTTTGTCCATGTGGTAGCGATCGACTCGTATGTTAGTCGTTTAGAGGTTTTATGCCATCTACATTGTATCTTTTAGACAAGTACTGAATTGAAACAAACATAAACTTTAATCGTTCTTTTTGAAGTTGGAATATTTCGTATATGAATGCAGGTTTATTTGTTGTTAGTCCCTAAGCTAAGAAACTGGAACACATTTGATCTCGAAAGATTGTTTGTATAATAATTGAAATGAGGTTTCAAGATATGTATTAGGAACTTCACATAATTTTTTATAACATTTCTTTGGGTATTTTAACAAATTGTATCACCGTCAAGTAGGACTGTTTGTATATTTTACTCTTACGGAATTATTTCCAAATGAAGCACAACGTAAAGATTTACATACACGATAAAAATGACTACGGCAGGAATTCGTGGCCACCAAATAAAATGACGAGTAAAAAATGCATAATATGTGGGCTCATTTGTTTCCTAGGCGGAATTCAAACCACCTGGACTTTTCACAACTTGAAAACAATCTTCTCAGGTATTCTGATGATATATTGCAATAAATCATTACTGGATTGCTGAAATTTTACGATCGTCTTGGTAAGGGTATTTAGCGTTAAAACTATATGGAAGCTGGGCTTTTACTCAAAGCCACCTGATTCTGTTAGACACAGTTAAGTTTACCCTCATTATTGACGTCAAGACAAAACAGTTTCAGAGTCGGAACGTTTCATTCTGTTTCGAACACAGAAACAATGGAAGTCCTTCAGTAGGCCTGCCAATTAAGACACTTGATGAATGATCATGTTACTTCGACTGCCTCTTTGATTTGAAATTGGTGCATTTAGTAAACGTACATAAATGCGCATGACCAATATTTAGTTAGTGCGGAGATGTACGGTTTTCTTTACGTGCGGACAACAGTTTATTTGTGAAATATTTACAGCAAACAACACAGTTTCTTCTTTGTGAGATTTTTTTAAGACCTAACTAATTACTTGTATGTTGTACACTGTATTGTAATTACGCCAATGTATGTTTTTCCAAAAACCTGGTGTTAGGGTCCTAAAATGTTTGGAAAATGTGTAATTTGAGAAGTCAGTGCGGCCTGCAACTACTCCCCGTAAAATCAGTTTATTTATTCATGTATTATTTTTAAATACACATATAATTTAATCTATTTTTATATAAAAATTTATACCCAAATTTCTCGCGTAATGATACTCAAAATTTTTATTCTTAATACTATACGGACAGAAGGACTGGAAACCAAAAACATAATGATGGTGAAGGCAGGAATTAAGTCCACCTTTCCTTTGATTAATGTAGTTGATTTTAATCCGGCGAGCCTCCGGTTCAGTCAGGAAGTATGGTTGTGAACAACCTGTCCTGCATGCGGCTTGTCCTTCGTTTTCGCCTGACACCAACGTGTGACCAATCACAGAAAAGTTATAAAACACAAGGAAAGAGCGCGGTTTTTTCCTGCCTGTACCACCTTGCCGCTATCTTATAAGTGCGGTGTTGTGTTTGTACTATCCTTCCGCTAATTCAGCAGTCAGTATTGTCCTGTCTGCAGTGCCGTACCTGTAGTTCAACAGTGCGGTGTTGACCCTCTGTAGTACCGTGCGGTGTGAAACTTGTCTGTAGGATGGTAACGCTAGTTCATCAGTGTCGTTTTGTCATGTCTACAATACCGGACAATGCGGTATTGTCCTGTTGATATTACCGTACCGCTAGCCCAACAGTGTCGTCCTGTCATATCTGTACATCCAACCTATAGCTGAACAGTGCGGTGTTATCTTTTTATAGTACCATATCGCTGGTTCAAGAATGCGGTATTTTCCTGTCTGCTCTCGTTCCGCTAGCTGAAACACGTGGTGTTGCCCTGTCCTGTATATAGTATCTTACCGGTAGCTCAATACTGAAGTTTTGTCCTGTTTGTAGTACGGCAGCACTATTTCAATAATGAGGTGTTGTCCTGCAAGTAGTATCGTACATTTAGCTCTTAGTGCAGAGTTGTCCTGCACGTAATACCACAACGCCAGCTCAGTCATGATGTGTTGTCCCGTTTAGAGTAACTTATAGCTAGCTCAACAATGCGGTGCTTTTCTCTTAATAGTACCGTGCGGCAAACTCAACAGTTTTGTTTCGACCTGTCTTTAGTACCGCAACGATAGCTCCATAATAATGTGTTGTTCTGTTTAAAGTACCGTGTCGCTAGCTGAATAGTGCGGTGTTGCCCTGTCTTTACTCCTGCAACGTTACCTCAGTAGCGAAATGTTGTCCTGTTCATAGCACCTTATCGTTAATTCAACATTGTGCTGTTCTGTTCATAGCACGGTATCGCTAGCTCAACATTGTGTTGTCCTTCCTCTAGCTCATCAGTGCACTATTTTCCTCTCTGTATCATCATTTACTCTACCTCCACAGTGCGGTTTATTTTGTCTGCAGTACCCTACCGCTAGTTCTACCGTGCAGTATTTTCCTGTCTGTAATATCTTTCCGCCAGCTCAACAGCATGACGTTCCTCTTTAATACTGAACCGCTAGTTCAACAGTACCCTGTCGCCCTTCATGTAGTACCATACGACTAGTTCTACAGTGTTGTGTTGTCTTGTATCCAAGTGTCTAATTTTCATCGTGCAATGTACATGACCCTGCCTTTAGTTTAGATTAAAACGCTGTAAATATTGCCAGGCTCACCGACATTGAAAACTTCTATAGGCAGTTTTAAGTTACGATTACAAGCCTAGATTATCTTACAGTAGCAAGAGCTTGTCATATTACCGTCACTGGTTTCGATAACACGATCGAAACTGTGTAGTGATATCAGATGCATATTTCTGTGAAAGCTTACAAATACTTATTTAATTAACTCGAGGCCTATGTACAGATAAACGTATCTATACAGTTAGATTAAATATAGTCCTTTGTATTTAGTTTCTCTTCACTAAAACAATGGAAACGCTGCACTGCTTGACACATCTTATCTCTAAGCTAAATATACAATTACAGGCTGTCGTAGAGTGAACGTATCAATTCTCGCAACAGCACTATATCCTGGTTCACTTCAATTGGGTGACTTAAGTATCTGTCAGTCTGATAGGCAGATAGAAGCAGTGCAGTGTATTTGCTGTGACATAACCAGAATTATAGGCATCTGTTCTGACGTGTACCGAGTATATGGCTCCATCGACTCGTTTGTTTTAAGTAGATATACTGGTATGTGTGAACATAATTTCTCCGAAGATTCCAGTCTTGTGGAATGTTATGTCCTGTCGAATGTTAAATAGTTACTGGAGTTTGTAGGGGCGTAATATGCCCGTCTTAAAGTGTCTAGCAGTTCAAGGTATGGAGTACTGGACCATGAAGACAGATAGTGCTCCTTCTGGACGTCAGTAACTGTTTGCTGTTCGACATGGCATGATGAACCAAATCACTTGAGCTTTCACCGCCTCCCCGAAACCTCAAATATGGCAACACATCTTTAATTTGTACTAAATCGTTCATGGAAGATAGAATGTACTTTTATTGTTACACATTTGTATACTTTCATTAAAAAAACCATTTGTTTTGAAGTTAACCGCTTTGTAAATAATAAGCATCTAAGATGGGAAAAACTGTGTAGGATGACAAACGAGAATAGGGAAATATGGAGCTGAATGTTTACTCCGCAAGGTACTTACCACACTCACGTGACAGCAGAACTTGGATTAAGAGGAAGAGAAATGTTATTAAAACGTGAACAGATGGAAAGGAACTTAAACTTTACATTTACGCATGCAATACATTGTAGAGAAAATTAAAAACCATAGGCTTATGGAAGGACTAAATTGTGAAGGTCTCCTTTCTGCTGGGATAATTCAACGCATCTTAAGGAACACATTGCCTGAAGGAACTGAGAAAACCTTAACAAACTTCGATCAGGATATGCATTGTCCCGGCCAAACCTCAGATCGCGCTCCTAACGACAGCAACTAAAGCCCTCTACCGCTACACAAACGTACCCGATTACGCTCCATTCGTTTTCGGGGACATAATCAACATAGTTTCAGGCATCCCAGAAAATATTTTACCATGAATTTGATGTTTGTGTGACCGTGTATCTTCGATACAATAATATAAACAACCAACTAGATGCAACAATAACAATTTATTAGTAGCTTCAATCAGCTCAAAATGTTTCGGGCAATAATTTCGCCCATCTTCAGGGCACTAGACTCTGTTTACAGCTTGTGGTATAATGCACCGAAGATGTTGCCTGCTGGCAGCATCATCGGTGCATTATACCACAAGCTGTAAACACATTCTAGTGCTACTGAGGATGGGCGAAATTATCGCCCGAATCATGTTGAGCTGATTGAAACTATTAATAAATGTTTTGTTGTTGCATTTATTTGGCTGTTCACATCATTATATATAATGAAATTTAAAGCACGATATGCCTTTTTAAAATCATATGGTCACGGATTCGAACCTGTTTAAGGCACAGTAATGTTCATCGTAGATAATCTTTTTCATCAGAACAAAGTGTTGAAGGTTTTTTCATTGGCTTGCAAAATACCATAGCATGAGGTCGTAAAACCTACTTCATACGAAACTCCTGTATTCCCTGTTGATTTCATTGCTGCTGCTTTTTCTGTGAGTTAATGGCCGACTACTGTGACCACACAAGTCTAAGCTGTGCACTGTTACCACATTTCGAACACTGGAAACGTGCATTCTAATCCCACTCGGGTGCATGCATGGATATTTGTAGAAAATCTTCGACTCAGCACTTTTATACTTACGCGGTTTATAAGAGATTTAAGTAGCTGAATTGTTGATATTTTTAAAAAGGCACCGAATTTTTTTTCCTTGCCGGAACGAAAGCGAAATGAGACGAAGGTGGTGGAAGAATCCTTCTGTGCGATGCAGGTGACACGGTAGTTATGCTGCGACCAGTCAGATTCCGTTGTTTTGAAATATAGATTTTAGCTGGTTTATACATATGCAGTTGACCGTATGCATACTTAGTTGCTACGTGAGCAAAATTCGACTTGCGCCTGTCTTTCCAAAACGTAACTCTTGTGTACGTCAGTGAGTGGACTGTAACTGTGTATCTTCTGGCTTTATGGCCTTTTGTGTGCCCAGATGGCTCGTAACGGGGTCGATCCCTCATCTAAGAAGTCCTACAAAGTTTCTGTAAACAAGAGTGAGAGACCAGGATAACGGTGGCCTCTCGGGCACACCGACCGCTAGTAATGGTAATCTAGTGACATCTTGGAAATATTCTCTTATGTATAAATACTCTGTCTGCATGTATTAAATTAATAACGTCACAGATTACAAATTATTGTTACGTTCTTTATAGTGTTTTTGCAAAATGAAGGCATAATTGTAAGACATGTCCCCCGTCTCTTTGCAATGTCAATCTTTTGATTGTGCAGATCGAGTGCATATGTTCATCGATGTTGGGCAACAGCAGTGTGCTGGACAATTTAAAACCCCTTGATGTGCTCTGTTTCATGTTATCTATTTCCTAATAGAAATAACGCAAATTAAACAACATTTATGAATTGCATACAAACGTATATATAGAAAGTTGAGATGTCCTTGCGGAGGCCATGTTGTCATTGGGGAAATTAGGATACAACTGCAATAATTATGAACCTTGGCTATAAATAGAAGTGACTGGTATCCCATAGCTCCAAAACAATCAGACGATAACGGGACTTACATTTGTAAAATGGTGAACACAAATATACCGTTTCAAGAATTTTATATATTTTAACTTTTTATTACACAATTTGTATAACATATTTTACAAGACAAATGATCCAATTTTATGTATCCCACTGTTGTAAACACAATTTACATGTCACAACCTTTGAGACAAATTATTTAATTTTATGTATTCCATGGATGTAAACACGATGGGATCCCAAAGTGTGCATAGCATCTTGTGATTCAAATGACAAAAAATAGGCCTGAAGATGACTAATCTATAGTCGAAACATGTAACCTATGTACGTACCTTGAGTAATAAAGTAGTTGTGCTGACGTACACAGTTTAGTATTATAGTGACTGGTGAGCTTCACTCACCGGAAACTTTAACCCTGACCAAGAAGACCCTCGAATCCCATCGAGTAGGAAGCTGAGTGGGCTCCAAATCCAGTCCTGCTCTTTATAAGGAGATTCAAATGTCTTTCTTCCCTTTGCGGCAAATCGAATTGCGAATCCTCGTTCTTCCAGTCCATAACATATTCACCGTACGTGTTATTGTGTCCTGGTGCCTGTTGTGTAAAATGTGCTTATAAAGGTAAAGTTAAAGCAATCCCATCACGGGCCTGGACAGGCCCGGAGGGTTCCAGGAGGTTGAGGCTCCCAGATTTCAAGACATTCGGCACGTGAAGGTAGTAAGTTGTCAGCCCTACGCACCGGCCGCCTTTACCCCCCAGGAAATATTCCTGGTACTCATTTCTGTTATGGGCTGAGTCAACACCAGGGTCATATTGCGACCGGAAGGATTATGTCAATGAAAAATTCCAATGACATCATCGGGAATCGAACTCGCGACCTTCCGACTTGTAGCGCAGTGCCTCAACCAGCTGCACCACCGCGTGCCCCAAAATGTGCATGTAATGAAGATAATTAAACTTAAATTCAAATTCTTCTGTAGTACCTAATGAACAACTTCTGTTGTACCTAATGAACAACTTCTGTTTCCTCGTCATCGAAGTGCTTCGCCATGTTTAATTGACCCTTGTCTTTTGAACATATAGCGATCATTCGACAGAATTAGATAACAGTAGTTAAGACCATAATATTACTGTACCAGTCCTCTGTATGTATGCCATTACTATGACTCCAGACGAGCTCGGACAGAATACCAGTTTTCTGTCTACATGAATTCAAGTACTTCACTGTCTGTAACTCCAAATCACTTATGCTTCCGACATCACTTAATCACTGACTTGCTGAACTCCAATTAAATTACCCAATCATGCGAACGTCAGTCATTTATTCATTCACGCTCCCACCTCATCCGAACTAACCCACAAGTCCACACACAAATCCTTTGATTTGTTTATCAATTAATTAAATCTACAGTTACGTAAAGCTCTGAATTCCGCAAAAGATCAGAGGATGCTATCCACTAATAAATGTATAGGTACATATCGCACAAATGTGTTAGTAAAGACAAAAGTTGTAAATATTCGTCTGTAGTATGTGCATGAATCATTCTCAGATTTGTTATATATATATATATATAGTTATTCTGACTATAATTTAACATCGAATACATTTATTATTACAGTTTTATTTGTGAATTATACCACAAGCTGCAAAAACAGTCTAGTGCTCCCGAGGATGGGCGAAATTATCGCCCGAAACATGTTGAGCTGATTGACATTATTAATAAATTGTTGTTATTGCATCTAGTTGGTTGTTTACATTGTTGTATCAATGACGCACGGACACAAATATCAAATATTATTTCATAATTTATATTTAAAAGTTTCTTTTAAGAAATAGGCTTGACTTCTTTTCTCCCTTATCTCCGTGCATTGAGCAACTACATGGTGGACACAGTGTTTTGTTTCTCCCACCAGAAATGTTGACTGTGGTGTAACAAGTTATTCCCCCATACAACTGCAGTACTCTCTTACCGTTTTGCATATTTTACAACACACGAAACAAGCCGTAAGTGTCCAGGAGTTCTGTCTGGGCTGCACCATTCTCATGACAGAGAATAATTCTGCGCTGTGTTCTGTGGAACATTTTCGGGAAAATGTGTGGGGTGACACGTATACAAGCAAGTCTCACTGTTTGTTTAACGTCTTCAGTGGTATGGTAGAGTTTCTGTGCAGGAGTCTCCTTTATTAAGCCTCGAAGTGAATTATAACACAGTGACATGTCGAGGCGTCGAGGTGGATTGTCCATTGGGTCGGGCAGCACTGGTGACCCAAGACCATTCCAACGTTGCCAGAAAACCTCACTAAGGTAACACCTAACAGCGAGTACATATTGTGTTGATGAACTGTCCTCCTCTTGGAGCAAGACTTTAATACCATGGCTGTCCAGTTGCGGTACGAAGCAGTTTGGCGGGATGTGCAGATAAGTGTGTCGACGGACAGGATCATCAAAGAAACACGTCCGACTATTCGTTTACCCCACCATCCGACAGCATATTTTGAACTACGGAAGTTTATATTCCAGTTTCTCAAACTAATGTGGATACTTCCTGGGCCAGAACACATCGCTGTGTGATCGCCAGCTGTAGTATATGGCGCGTTCATAAATAAAGATGACTTTTCCGCGTTTTGGAATTGCGTCAAATGTCCGTATCATCCTTACACATGTATTCCGTTTGCGGTTTAAATCCTTTGTTTTAGTTTCTGAATGAGCACTGGGCATTATGGTTGCAATTTTAAGTCAATCTTCATGCCCATTTGCATTGTCGAACGACCTATTTCAAGCTCCACTGATCGTTTTGTGTCGAAGTTTGTGTTGACCTGGCAACGGATTCGTCGATTAATTCGCACTGTCACCCTCTAGTTGGTCGCCTTCCAGTTCTTGGTTTATATTCTATGTTTTGTTTTATATTTTACGTTGTCTGTTCTAAAGAGTTCATGTTTCCATCACAGTAGTGTCTGTTTTGAGCGGCTTCTTGGCCGAATAATTTCTGGAAATCGTCACGCACCTGGTTCATAGCCTTCCCTGTTTGTAGGCCTTCGTGTGCCCAGACACTAACAGCAGTTCATTGTAGAGTGGTGTAATTTTTCCTATCACTTATGATCCCTTTCACCTCAACTCTGTAAGAAAACGAAATTAGATGTCGCTCATATTTCTGCAGGTGTAACAAGACATTATGGCCACCCTGTCCATAACATGCTATGCAGTCTGTGACGTCACTGTCCTAGGAATATTCAACTGTCGCGAAATAAAAAAGACATGTTGCAAGTTAGCTGTGGAATGTTTGTTACAGGGTAACCCCATAAGCTGTGTGTCACTTCATAAAAGCCACAACCATTGGCCTTTGAATGCTCTCAATACCGGGGTCTTCTATTTTCGAACTTGACGGTATGGTGACGTCAAGTGTCGTTGTGGCGTTCTATTCTCTGAAACAGAAAGGAAACTTCCCTTTCATCCAGAAATCAATGCGCTGTTTCCGCTTCGGTTGAAACCAGACACCGCCCACGCAGAGATGTAATCTGGCGTCATTCTGAATTGGTTCTCAGATACCTGTTAATATTTGGCAACATGCAGCATTTTCTGTGGGAAAAGAATCAACCTGTGTTTTTTTATAATTCATACCACATACGTCATGGCTACAGCTGTTATACAACATACGGCTTCTACAAACGTGTCGCTACTTTCGTATAATTGCATTTAAAACACCCAATTTCCAATTGTTCATTACCTAGGAACATAGAGTCTTAACGACAATTGTCCTTGAATGCCACCAAAGGTATAAGTCAAAATGTTCATCTTTTCTTTAATTGTATGTAAGGCGCCATCTGAACCAAAGATGAGTTCAACTTTTTACCAGACGAAAATATCGGTGACATTATTCAGTAATATTGAAGTATTTGCATATTCACAATTTGAATAAAACATAGTTGTTTTGACGTTGTTCTTATTATTGGTGGTGGTGGTGATGTTGCTGCTGCTGCTGTTGTTCATTTTCCTGCTTTTGGAATAATAATAATAATGAAGTTACGAAACTGGTGTAATATGTCGATATCAAGGAAAATCCACAAATACAAATTTTTATAACGCAACAAAATAACAAAAACTACGAGGTAAACAAAGTTACAGACAGCTGGAAGCCTCAAGAGAGGATTTCAGACAGAAACAAGACAAATAAACAACATGTTACTTGAAAATATAAACGGGAAGTGGCACAGAAAGAGAATTCATGTACACTTGGAAGTAGCTTGGACGAAAAGGTTCGAAAAGTAAAAATTGTATTGATGTCTAAAATTGAGAGACGTCAAGGAATAAATAAGAAATGCAACAGTGGCAGCTCCGGGCACGTCAGTGAGTACCAGCTATTTTAAAAACAGAGTATTGCAGAGAGGACGTCATAGTAAATCTCGGTGATGAGATGACCAAGAAGAAACTTTGAACTCTTATCCTCATGATGCCCCAAACTGGCGAAGCATGAGTTCTTAATGAGACAACACAAAGCTGTAGCACGTTTTACCTTATTCAGTATGCTCAGCACCAGACACAGAAAAGACAGAAATATAGTATGCGCGCGCGCACACACATACACACACACACACACACACACACACACACACCAAAGCCAGTATGTGTACATCACATTATATTACTGTTACGGGCTCGAGGGGTGCACACAAATGAAGAAGTCACGGTAAATGGGCCAGGTGTAAAAATTAAAACAAAAAGAGGAAACTTGCATGATAATAGACGTGGCAATATCAGCGGTCAGGAATGACACGCGAGAAGGATAAAAGAAAAAAAGACAAGATAAAACGAATATGGAGCATTAAATGTATCGTTATACCGGTAATAATTCGAGTCACCGGAATCGTAGCAAAAGGTGTAAAGAAAAATGAGAAAGACACAACAGGAAAATATTTTATATATTTAGTAAAAAAAAAAAAAGCAGCTATATTGAATATCGCACTTAATACGGGAAGTACTGCATACGGGAAGTACTGCAGTTTGAAATTTGAGCTTGAGTGGTGGGAATTGCCGTTGGTATAAGAGAAGAAGCAGGAAGAAAACGACTGTAGCAAGGGAAATAATGATAATAATAATAATAATAATAATAATAATAATAATAATAGTCACAATCTTCACAACAATGTCATTGGGGAGCTTCAGCAACATAACACACCTGAAAGAAAAGCCAATAAGAATATGGCAAATTAAGACAGCATGCATAAAACCATGAATATTATCTAAAAGGAGAATGAACCCAAACAAACTACACCGGTCTGTAACTGCTTGGTTCCTACAATAATGTACTCAATATATTATTCTAATTGAGAAAGCAGTAATTCTTAATACTTGTAGTGTGATTGAAATGTTTATAGCAACACCGTACTCTTTTCAGAACCAACAAAAACTGTTGTGAATTAAGTAAACTAAACTAAAAAAACTAAACTCCGTGGCCTTAGTCCGCACGCGAACTATACCGACAGAGTAAGTAAAGGGGCTAATAATAACAATAATAATAATAATAATAATAATACTGATAATAAGAAGCAGAAAGTGCAAGCAAAAGCCCAAAGATTTAGAAGGTATGAAAAAAGGGAAACCCAGTATAGTCAGAATAAGATGTTTAAAGAAGACACTAAAAAATTTTACAGAAACTTGGGCATGAAGATTATAGAGGCCAGAGAACCTCCCTCTATGG
>Ga0123352_10005652_pt1 | contig 18909 bp, 8 predicted proteins | sample TergutLab28metaG_FD_89700 | JGI IMG/M metagenome (GOLD analysis project Ga0123352, IMG submission 89700) | Labiotermes labralis P1 segment gut microbial communities from Petit-Saut dam, French Guiana - Lab288 P1 | ecosystem: Host-associated > Arthropoda: Insects > Digestive system > Gut ... | reverse complement strand
GGCCATTATCTCCGTAACCGTTCAACTTTGGATATAGGTGTTTTGGGTTATATCGGTATACTTTAACATAAGGAACACTCTCCCGAAGTCTGACACATTCCTCCTGGGACACCCTGTATATATATATATATATATATATATGTATATAAGATAGCTGTAAATATCTTAAAGTAGTTTATGATGATTCTGTACTCTGAATTGCAATTGTTAAGAAAAACCGTCTAAGTAAACATAGCTGCAATACAGGTGCCGTTTACACGTATTTACGTGTACTATGTAGTTTTCATCGCGTAACAGTGAAGATGTCGAATACCCAGTCGCGGTGAGAAGAAACAGAATCGCTCTACAGATAAGAGGTTGTGCAGACACAAAGTAAATCGTTACCATTATAGAGACATGGCTACGGGCTGGAGAATTCGGGGTTCGAATCTTGACAAAGTCAAGAACTTTATTTCTTCTCTGAAATGTCCAGACCGACTATGGAATCCAAACGGCTCCCCATTGAAAGGGTGCTGGGGCTATTTTCCGGGGTGTGGGCAGTGTTGCAAGTGGCCGCGGCATTAAATCGACCACTCACTTCCATCTGGTGTCGAGGTTAAGAATGGTTGGAGCTATACTTTCACTCCCACGAATGGTTTCATGCAGCGTACAAGACAAACTTCGTCTGTTATTGTAATTTACAGACTGTTTCGGACTCGGATGGATAATTGGGCAGTTCTCTTAAATATTTTAATAATCACTCGGTCTTCGTGCAATGAGGAAAATATAAGAATGAGAAAATTAAATTTCAACGCATATATTTCAGATTCTTTATTCCGAACTCCAATAAGAACCGTTCATATGACATGGCGCTGCTCTCCCGCTAAATCCCTACTTAGTGCTCTCTACATCTGAGGCATATGACACGTCTTGGGAAGATCTTTTATAATCCCCGTTGTTAGTAGCCCTGTCCTGCGTTATCAATTATAGTGTCAGTTCTACAAACAGACGACAATCGCTCGACAAAGACTTCACCTCACTGTACATAACATAAACGTTTTTCTGGCATAATTTCTTGTGTTTTGTCTAGGCTTCTACCAGATCCTCAATAATTATTCTGCTCATTGTACTTAGTTTATCGTAGAAAATTTTCAAATTCAAGTCGCTGTTTATTTTGACACCCCACCCTGCACATATATGCAACTTTGATTGTAATAAGCAAGAGCATAATTATCTTTTCGATCAACAACTAACTTTCTAGGGCATCTGATGCACTAAAAGCAGCGGTATTCCCATTATTATTCCCGGCGGGTAACGAGGGGTCGCTATCCGGAGAGCAGCACAAGTCTTGCAACCACTCGTCTCCTATCACCCGCAAATTGAAAACAGAATCCCCAGAGGCTTTTGCACGCAGACGAATTGAGAGAAAGGGAAAGAAGAAGAGAGAGAGAGAGAGAGAAAAATAACAAATACAAAAAGTATAAAAACCTATGCTAAGAAAATTGCCTCTAGAAATCCTTATATATAAAGAGATTGACAGGCAGTAAGTAAGGAAGAAAGGAAAGGAAACATTCTTTACCACCTACACTAATACCTGAAGATAATCAAACCTTCACAAGGAGACCTATCCTGTAAGGCAGATGTGTAGAGATTTTTGACTTTGAATTATTGTTCCTTTGTTATGACACCGTGCCCACAAAACTTGTATTTCTAATAACTGAATGTACTGGGTCTTAAAGAATGTAGGGAAAAGTTATTCCTTCCATTCTAGACGTTTCATACTGAAGAGGGCGAAAGGCCAACACAATAATCTTTCCTGAAGTTATATTTCGAATCTTTCATATATTTACAGAAAAAGTAAATTAGAATTAATTGTCACTAAATGACCAACATGTCACTATCCCTCCAAGGATGATGTTTTGGTATCTCCAATTACATATTTGACATATTCGCAATTTCTGCTAAACGTGAATGCATCTCTTCTCTCCACAATCTGTGGATAAGCCGTGAAAATTTGATCACCTAACATGTTAGAGTAATATATAACAACATAATGTAATTGGCTAGTTGTTGAAGTGGACGGTTCCAGACAGTGAAGATATTCCTTTTAATATTAATTATTTCAGTTGAGGTAAAATTCACACAGAAATATGAAATAAATTACAAATATATGGGCTTGTGAAATATATATTTGTTTAAGCCTATTTTGTCTATATTTATAAACGTAGTAAGACTATATATAACACCTATATAGATGAATTAAAATACATAATAATTTGTAAGTTTTAACTTATATGTATTAAACACAGATGAGGTCTTATAGTTTTACTAGTTTAACAAGAAGTGAGAAAAGGACCAGGACAGTTGCTTACTTTGTAGATCGAAGCTTATTCTCATATTTTCCTAAACTCCACTCTTATGCATTAAAAATTAAGAGCTCTTTTATTAATTATTTTCAAAGAATCTTTATTTTAACATTTGACTAATAACAACCGGAAATAATACCCTTAATATTAACAATATTCTATGTATTTCTTTCATTGTCATAAGGATTTGTATGTTCATCAAGCTTGACTTGAATCTGTATTCATTTAGTGATTGTGTTTTCGAATGTGATAAAATGGAAAGCACCATGAAATTTATTTTAAATACTACTTGTGATTGCAATTAATGAGATTAAATCGCGTTTAATTTGGATTCAGGCGTGAACCTCACTTTAATAATTATTCACAACACACAGCTGCATCCAACAAAACTTATGGGATAAAACGTAAGTACACCGTCCGCTACGTTAACGTTTAAATACAAATACTTACCGGCCGTATATTCACGAAAATTCCCTGAACGTTTGGAGAATATAAACCATAAAAATTAAATAATAAAATATTTCAATGTTAAACTATCTCATTTATTCAGTTAAAATATCTTTATTTTTGTCAATGATCCTAGGCACAGTTATAAATTCTTTCCAAATTGGCACGAAATTACGAATTTTGTTGCCCAATTGTGCCCTTGCATTCATAACCATTCACGAAGAGCCACTTTCATTTTCTCAATATTGTGGAACTGGGGAAACCCCAAGTATAATTTCAGTGGCCCAAGAAAATGACAGTCTGACGGGGCAAGGGCAGCACTGTAAGGTGTACGATGCAGAAATTCTCAGTGACATGACGGCAAAAAATCTTGGCTTCTGACTTGAGCTAAGTGGGATTGAATTTCCTGCTTAAGGACCACACTTCGCGGTAAATATCCATTTTTCTTCCTGCGAATTTTTTCACGCAGCTGTCGCAGCCATTGCCAATAAGTATTATGGTTTATTATTTTGCTTTAAGGAATAAATTGAACGTTGCTGAATCCTTCTGTATCCCAGTATACAGGCACCACATATTTTATAGAAAGCTGGCACTCTCTGATTTTTATTTTCGCCCTCGTAGAATTTGACTATCTCTACTGCACTGAGTTGAATTGACTCTGAATAGGGCAATGCTGCACAGGTGATTTAAGGTTTATTACTACAGATACCAGGAAATTGTATTCATTTTATTTTAAGCCCTAAAACATGAGAGAGTTACCTCTAAACTTTGATTATTATGTCCTGTTAACAGACGTCTTGGTAGTCCATGTTAAGCACTTTGCTATAACCTATGCCTTCATAAATATTACTGTGTGTAATTCCCGCAAGAAACATAGGAAAAATCGTGAATTTTCCCAAAATCAGTTCCTCCACTCTTGCGTTATTTATATCTGTCCTTGAAGCTGTGGGGTGTAATTTTCATGATAGACGTTCCTTCGACAGTTTTAGAATTCCCTGCAACATTTTCAGACATGTCGCACACTCAGCCTATCACTGTACACCTCTATCAGTTGTTGAATTTAGCTGTCCCGTGACCGCGGTTAGAGTGCCAGACATTGGACACTAAGCAAAGCCACAAGTATTCTGTCCACAGTTTGGATCCATTTTGCTTAAGAGAGATTTTAACACACCTACGTCGATGCCTCACAAGTTGCTCCTTCCCGCACACTTTCCGACTAAAACTCCCTATAATCTTACAAGCTCTCCGACACATATTACGTATTTACTCTATCTCACTACGCTTCACTCTCTAATTTAAATAGTACAGTTAGAAAGACTGCAAATTATCACTTCCTCTTTGAAACAAAAAGAAATATATTTTGGCGCAAAACAATTGATACGTATAAATTAATGGTGGTTAAATTCATATAGGCCAGTAACACCTTAATTTGTCAGGAAGTATACAAATTTATTCGAGTGCTCAAACCGTTTCTCTGCGTAAATCCATAGACGGTCGCCACCAACGTTCTCGACGTGTTCCTTACAGTATAAGACCATTACTGGTTTCGAAAGAAGTAACATCAGCAAGTCTTCCAGAACGTGCGCTTGGCTTATTGAAGAGACTGTTTTCTTACAACAAAAGGCACACGCAACAGCACAGGATGATGAAACAACCTTGAAATGACGATTTTCCTCAGCATCACACGTACCTTATGCACGGGTGTTAACTAAACAACTAGACAGACATCTCTCATTCTCCTTCACATAAAGCTGCAACACAACTCTCCTCTACAACAAAGGTAAATAATTGACTTGTTCAATGAATATAAATGTAACAAATACCAAAACACGTAAAAGCACATTCCTATGAAGGGGTTATGACGTAATTTGCATGCGGATTAAACTAAAGAAATATTGTTTAAAATATTTACCTCCCTCGTCATAAAGCGGACGTGAAAACATATCAAAATTGGCGCTAGTAAAAGTGAATTTTCCTTAGATCTAAGGTGTAATATAGTCCTAATACTACTATTATTGTTGCTGCTACTACTACTACTACTACTAATACTAATACTACTACTACCAATAATAATAATAATAAAAATAATGATTCCTAATTCTAATTGCTGCTACTACTGCCACTACCAACACAAACATTACCAGTACTTCTACATAAAATACTGATACTAGTACTACAAATAAAATAAAAACTCACACACTGTTACTACTACCAATACCACTACTATTACTACTACTACTACTACTACTACTAATAATAATAATAATAACAATAATATTCTTACTGCTATGACCGCTAACACTATCAACAACACCACAACAGAAAACACGACTCCCTATCTTTAATTTTTTTTCTATGCAGTATCTTGGGTATTTGATATCATATTACCCAATCCACTAACAATTAGTCAGCTGTCAGGAAGAAAATTTTTCATTATTTTTGGAAGATTTGTGAATTTAACTCGCAACACAAAAGTAGTAACAATAAAATGAGTGCAAAAAATTTCTGAATTTCCAGGAGCCAAATTCTAGGCGCCAGAAGGGTGTTTTGAAGCGAGTTCCATACTGAGGATTCAAAGATGTTAGAGGTCACTGTACGAAATTAGTTTTCCAGGCGCCCAGGTATCCGAGAATTGTGCGTCCCAAAACAACATAATACCAATATTTAAATAATATTATTCGTTTCTGTAGTAAATAAATAATGGCATCAGTTGGATGGTTACTAAAGCCACAGTCCATTTAAGTAGACTTCTAAGCCAATTGCGCATATCTGCTCGCAAGTTTGCAAAAAGAGCTTGTTTCAGGCAAACTAGTAAACACAGTTTTTTTAACTCTGAACACTAAATTTACCGTATCATCGCATTATACAGATTATGTTATCCAGCTCACTCTGGTAAAAATATACTTGTCAAGCATTAACTTAAAGAGCGTAGTATGTGCCATCTTCTTACAAAATGGAACACAACAGGCCTACTTCCACAATGTCCCTTCAAATGGAACTAAGAAATATTTTCGTACGTTGTGCTGGCTACTCTGACAAGTTATTGTAATTTTGCCTATTCCATTGATGTGACTGTCGAAGCGTTAGCTTGAAATAGGATGGGCCTACTCAGCCCCTCACATTACATTTTGCACGATACTTCGGCAATGCCTTTTATAATTTAAATCAAATGAGGCTTAATAAAAGGCTTACATCTGTATTTAGGTCGTCATGGTTGTCTTTAATTTTTCCGTGGAATGTTAGTAGTTTATAACATCTCAATACCCAAGGCTGCTTACCGTCTTGTGTTTCACAACCAAAATTTACAGCCATCTGTCTGCCTTTAGACGCTTAGTATGTAATGTCTTGTTTTATTTTCATATTTTTAAATATAACGTACACGAACACAAATGCAAAAAAGGTTATCAACCCTGAATGTTTGTTGGCAGAAATCGAAGAAGTATGGCCTTTGTTGTTCATAGTACACTATTTGCTAGCCTGTTGACACCTGTACGAAGTTAAAATTTTCGTATTTCTTACAATAGGTTTTTTGTTCTGCGAAATTTCTTTACCGCGTTATTGGACAAGGAGTAATCGGCAAATAGTTTCAGGTAAATTTGTTTCCTGTCCGTCTTCCATAGTGACTAATCCGTGATATAAAGACAACTCGACTTATTTGTTGGTATCTTATTACAGTAGCATGCAAGCTGTTTACAATCAAAAATCTTCCGCCACTCTTGGGCTGAATTATTAAATGAGGGAGTGAGTGAGCAAGTTGAAAGAAGTGACTGTGCCACGTTATGGAAAAGCACTAATTTCTGTTATTACTTGGAATATTATCGCACGTGCGATTGAAAATTGGTAAATTAAAACATGTAAATCTTCTTTCCTCACATTTTTCTAAAAGAAAAATGAAACTTTCGCGACAAAGTAAAAAAAAAATTTTCCCTGTGTACGCCATGAAATAGTATGGGTGCAGTGGAATTACAGCTGCATGTATTCTTTAACCTCTGTACTATGGCATGGAGAGGCTACTCAGTTTCACGTTCGGGCTTCTTTACCCCTGGGGAAACAGTCTCATGTATCCATTTCACAGTAGGATAGGCAAACCCATACCCCGTCCCTTTACTTCTTGAGATATCTTCCTGTTGAGGTTATTAAGCCTGATTTCGAGGGTAGTTCATCTCTTACTCTCCTCATTGCATCGATTACTCTATCAAGGTTCCCCGAAATCAGCCCAGACAGAGATACGAAAAAAGTCCTTACAGATGGAATCAAAATGTGCCACAAACAAGATGAGTTATTTTCTTTTTTTGTAGACTTTATTTGGTTTTGACTCACAATTTGGTTTGTCCATGCCCTCATGTTTGCTGATTCGTAATTGCTTAGTTTCAACACTAGAAGCAATCGAGTTCTATACACCACACTCTATAAACACTATACACTACAGTAGGGCCGCTATTCTATAATTACTCTTATCAGCGATCAGAGCTGTCAGCCTCCACAAGAGCACTGGCTGACAGTAACGTGCTTGCACTATCTTTGCCAATCTGATGAGACTTTTCCTCGCTAGACATAATGGCATATACTATTGATCGTTACAAGATTGCGAATATTAACTTCGACGTTTCGAGATGAATTCAAGACATTACAAATCGCATAAAACATCTTCTCTGTGTGGGACTGTATACTTCACACATTGGTCGGGAAAGAACTGTTTAAATCCCGGCGGGATTTTAAATTTCCACACTGTATATACAAAATATAAAATAACTATATTGTAATATAAAATTAAAAACATCTAGAAGTATAAGAAGGAACTACAAGGAGATCATATTTCAATTCACAATAGAGGTAGAGAAGCGTACATTCAGTGCGGTTGCTACGAGTATAAGGAGTTGCAGCAGATTTCAAGCAACAAGCCCCTCTCTCCCATCTTCACCGGGAATAATGTGAAAAGAAAGAAACAGGTTTCGCAGGCCCCCTGTCGCTATTTGTGTTAATGTGTTATTTGTTAATGTGAAGTTCAAAATTAAGTCCAAATTTACAGACTATCAATTATAATATTCTTTCTTATTGTTTCCACGGTGTACAAAATTTACTTATGACTAGCACTGTAAATAAGTTATTTAATGTAATGAAATAGATTCTATTGACTCCATGACTGCTTCTGTTTTGAATATGGGTTGGAGTAATTCATACATGCTGGAGTGAAAAATTAGCGGTAAGAAGCAGACGTCAGTACTTATTACACTGAGGAAATCCACAAAATTATCTTTACACAAAGCTGATACCTATCCAAAGAATATATCAAATAGGATGCATGAGTGATACTCAGCCAAACGTGGTCTTGTGGTACTTGAACTCTGAAGAGGGCACGAAAAGCGAAAACGAAAAATTCGAATGTGTTGTTTATTTCGTTTTTCATTGACGAACATACAAAGGGATCTACAGTGTGATTTTGCTGCGAACTCAAATGGAATCCCTGACTATCGCGCTGGACACAGGGGTGAAGAGGAGTAAAATAATTACACAAAGAGGTGTTGATGTGGGTGGATTCTGTGTGGCGCAATGGGCAGTGTCCATAAGCGGGGGATTAGTTGTGTGAATCCCCTCTGGCATCCTGATGAAAACACTCCACTCTCTCCCTCACCGAAGCTTTTTGCTGCTCTGTTCATTTGCTGTGCGAGTTAATGTAAGATGAATATTCAATATAAAACCGGATAAAAAAGTAGTTGTTACCCTAATTAGTTAAAATATTTACATTCTACTAACAATAATTTTTCTAGAGGAAGATTCTGTAAATTTCACAATACTAAGTTTTGGAACGTTTTTAGTTTAACGTTATTTTGTGGGAAGAAAGAAGAAGGGGATAGTGTAATATCAAATGGTAAAAAAAGGTAGAGTGATATCGTTATAAGTCCGGTGCGGCCCAGAGGGTGGGTATAATGGTCAGTGAACACTTGCTGTGGAAGAATCATACACCAGTATTTCTCTCACTGGCAACATGGCATGTTGATGTTATTTCAAACAAGCGACATATTTTTCCTCCCTGTGTGTTCTGATCCTTCCTCGACTGTCACTAACATTTACATTCACACCACAAATTTCGGATAAAATGTGCGTGATATAATTAATTATGAGTGGAGGTATAAGAAGTAAACTGATGACATGGGTGTGAAGTTTTAAATTACATTGCTTACAGAAACTGCAATTCTCTACGCATTGCTATCATATCGTTAGATGTAATGCCATTCAATGTAACTTTATCACATACTTTACAATAACCGTTAATTTGATGAAGAACCACGCCTAATCGTCTTGCTAGTGTGGTTAATGTATCCCGGGGCCGTCTCCTCCTACCTCATTGCTCTGCTTCAGCGTAATCGATAACCGATACAACGCTAGAGCAGAGGACCATGTGGCAACACTAGGCATATTTCGATCTATACCAATACGTCAACTTGCATAAGCATTCACGTCTGTTGCTAATTTCTTTTTTTTTGCAAAATTTGTAGTTCTTGCGGCTGTGTTTTTATAGATTTATTCCTTCTGGGATGTTTGGGTAAGTTCGTTTTCACAACCACAAAATCAATTAATTCACATATTTAATATTCCTCTTCTATGCAAGCGAAATGATCTTAGTTACCCATCACCATCGAAATTTACAGCTTTCGAAACAAATTTAATTTCTCTGAATTTCGTCTTGACCTTCGTATAAGTGAGATACTGTAGCCTACTAATGTTCCTTTATTTTAGATTATTTTTTAAGATTTCAATATTAAGTTCTAATGCACATGTGGTTCCATACAATGAAGATAATTTATTTATCATCGGAAAGTTTAATAGCTTCTTAGGAAGGACTATGCTGCATGGATTTTGAGAGTGAACATCCACAAGTTTACCTCAATACTAGAACTAAAGAGAGGTAAAGAAATACAGAAGAAAAGTCTCATGTTAAGTGGAAATGAAGGTTGAAATTAACAGATCTGCTTTAACAGCACAGAAATTATCACTCGGTATTCTATTTATTGCCCTTAAATTTTGTAAATTGGCGACTGTATTGTGTAAGAAGCTACTGGCGGCGGACGGATTACTTTTACTCAAGAGTAATTCCTCTGTCCGAAACCTGGTCACACAGGGACTAAAATTCATATTAGAACATTCCCCCAAGTCTTGTCTCCTTACAGTTGAATGTTTTGTGATTACTTGAATGTATTGTGACTATTTCAATTGGTGCGTATCTTGTACTAATATATGGGTGTGTGTGTAATATGTGGGTGTTTTGACAATATGTGTACTTGTATTTACTGTGTTTTGTATTGTTTCGTTTATGTATATTTTATTCTCATTTCTTTCGTGTGTACTAGTGTGAGGACTACTGCCACTGCCACCAGATGACAACTCAATTGCAATAATAATAATAATAATAATAAACCGGAACCCTATCATCGTTTTCGAGTTCATGTGGCACGCAACATGAACACATGGGTCTAAGTTAAACTAAAGCAGAGGGAAAAATCTTTACGTTACTAAATATTTGTACAAGCGACAATTCACACGTACGTAATGAAAATCATTTAATTTAATTTTCCGTGTGGTCGTATTTAGTACTCGACAATATCTGCATACATTTGAGAAATTTGTAAAACCTCGGTAATTACGGTACAGCCTGACGATAATTTTTTCAAGAAAATTCGTGTTTACTGACGTAAGAACTGGTGGAGTCATACCTGCAGGACGTCCCACAGGGAGGTAGGTTGCTGCAAGGTTCTCATTGGCCTATAATGTGACCGAAACAACAAATAATGATAGCCAGCTACTCAAGTTTTTGTAAGATATGAAATGTTGTGTTGCAAAGTCTTGCTGTTCCAACTGACGCGTCAGTGGGTGGGCTTCGCCTCCTAACCAGAGTCTCACTCGCGATATGCGACTCCACGGGAGGTCCTCTTACAAACATACGATGTTTTGGACCCACGCACACTGTTCTGAGCGCAACAAACCGTCGTCAGTTTGATTTCTTACACAATGCTTTGAGACGCTAACATTTATTCACGAGAAACATATATGAAATTATTTTGAAAGAAAGTAAAATTTTGCAGCGCATTTAAACTGCAGAAACAATTTTTAAAAAATGTAAAATTTGCTGCAAAGATTTTTATTTTATATTTTCAAGACAAAAATTTTGTTTTGGCACCGACCACACTTTCACACAATCACGCAACATTTTATTTTTTGTGATGATATTTAATGACATACAATCACATTATACAAGTAACTAATGTTGTTTGACCTCCGGTAGTTCCAATTTGTGTTTCCATACTTGCGCATGATTACACATTTAACCGTCGTGTAGACCCTAAACCTATTCAATATGAACAATGTTTAAAGAGGCAATTCCATTTGATTAAACAAATGAAGTTATTTGTGTGTTAGAATTTTATGTCATATAATACAATTACGATCCGTGTATGGTTCTTAATTAAACGTTTGTAGTTCTGTATTATATTAGAAAAAGACACCGTAGTTGGTAGTTAAAACACTTAAAAATGCTTACTTCCTCCATCTTCAATGTAAAACTGGGAGGTATGATAATTATACAGAAATATTCACACCCAAGCACCATAATTAAAGAAGGTAGCAAACCTACAAGGAAACAATAATAATTTTTCTCTTTCAGCCTGCGAAAGTTTAATACAACCATAATCAGTTTACTGGGCCATTTTGAGAAAACAGTAAAATGCTTGGAAATATTTACCGAAATGCCGTTCTTCATGTGCCCTTTCCGAGGAAAACCCAATTCAAATTCAGTAACTATAATGCAGTATAATTTTCATGGCTACTCAAATTTCTACTATTGTTTAACAAAATTCGCCAACACCCTTAATTTTGTCGGGTTTAAGGGCGCGCAGTAAACGGAAAAAGAAGATTTCGACCCAAAAGAAAGAAAAAGAAAAAGACAGCATTATACTTTTATGGCAACATTTTGGCTTCTTCCGAAAACCTCTTAGAATACTGAGGTTCGAAGTAATGGAATTCATTTAGTGACGAGAATATTGAAAACAACGCAAGGTCTAGGTTTCAATTTAAATACAGATGAGAATTAAGGGGTGAAAGCTTAAAAAAATCCGTAGGCACTTCCTGTCTGAAAATTGTCATTTCCGTGGAAAACGATTTAAGGCAGGGAATAATCTACATTCCATAAAATACTCTCTCTCTCTCTTGAAAATTCCTAACTGGGTCTGTAAGATTGTGGAGTAGAGAAATTAACTCTTCATATAATTGTTATCAAGTTAAAAAACATTAAGTTTTATTTTCCAGTGAATTACCAAGTGACCTGTTGATTGTTTTTTAAACTTCACATATAATCAACGGATTTTCTTTCAGGAAAATTTTATTAATCATTATAAAAATCTGACAATTTGGAGTTCAAGAAAGTTTTAGTTACCAGCGGAAGTATGAGCGGAAAAGGGAACGAATCGACAAAGTGGTCAGTAGGTTCTACACAACTTTTCTTGTTTACGCTTCCGTTTGCGGTAAAATGATGATTATATTATAATTCTATCTTTTTTAGGTGTTCTATATCCTCATATCTCACTGATGTACTTTAGTTGTATAGAGTAAGGTGCTTCATTACGCCAAGTTGTCTTCATGGTCTTTTATGTTATTAAAAAAGTGAAAAGAACAAGGGCTAGATTCTTTCGATTGGATGTACCAACATGAAAAAGAATAAGTGAAAATTAACAAGGAATATAGTCTTACATTTTCCCAAAAACAACTGCCTTCTTCTTCAGAACCGAATTAGACTCATGTAATAATTGTCACCCTAAAAACCTAAATTTCTTGAGAGTTTCAATACACTTACCGCGTTCGTATGTGCTCTCTTTCCTGGTATAATTTTTTAAAGATGTGATTCTCTTAGTAAACACCGTACTCTGCATATAATGTTAAAAACAGCGTATAATTTATGGATTTCCTGTTCACAGCCTGTGACAAGGAATGGTGAAACCGGAGGAAATGTAGAATTATTTTCTACCCTGCAGTTCAAATTGCCTCATATTGACAGAAAAAACTCAAAGCGTTTTAAATCCATCGGGGACTCAAGACTTGTTACGCGATAAACTACTATACTCAGAAAAAAGGTAAAATGGGCATTTTGAAGTATCATTATTTTACACCTTGTTTCTGTTACATTTTTTAATTTATATTAAATTTTAGATAAATATTGATCTTAATAATACCAATTTATGCCTTCAATAAGGAATCCTGGCTATGGTCTGGCACAACTTCAGGTGAATGCCAAGAAGAATGCAAGATGCTAAGACAGACGATCTAACAGAAACGGTGTACTATTACACACGCATCCGTGTAATGCATGACGAGGAAATAACTGTTATCGTACGTTAGAAAAACTTCAAATAATATCATTAGTTTTAAAAGTATGCATGAACTATTAACGCCTGTTGTTTTGTGACACTGCGATAAGATTGTGTATTTCACACCAAAAACAACACGTTCTGGGAATTTGACCTGCTGTTTTTTACACAACACGTGACTTTAAAAGTGAAGCATTTGATTTTCAAAGAATTATTTATTGTATTAAGGAACATCCTTCATGGGTTTCATGTTACAAGAATAGATATCGGACATATAAAGACTCGTTTTCAAGTCACTCTAGTAATTACATTCTTAAAACTTTCCTTTGTGCATATAGCGTTTATCGCTGTATATGTGAAAGGAGGGAAATAGCAAATTGTGATCACAAATTAAGGATCGCAAGGAGCTTAATTTAGAGAAATATGTAACTGAATTCACTATACAATATATGTCTTAAAATGTGAATGAGTAACACATAATGATGTAAATGAATTAAGCATACTTACACAGGCCGTGAAATACGTAAATTAAAAAATTGCAATTGCGAATTTAGATGTTTATTCAGCGGTGTAGCCGAGGAATCCATTCTGGTTTAAACAGCTGCATCACGGAGTAATCCGTATCCGAATATCCGGCGGAAATTTATGGTTTCGTCTAGTAAGTTTCAGTCTTTAATTTTGGAGATAAATGCTGCATGTCAGATCAGGATAAGATTATCCCGTGACACAGCGTCATACGGCAGAAGAAAGGAAATTATTTCTTCTAAATTTGTATTTTTAGTTCTCAGTCACTATCAAAAAATTACGCTTGCAAGTAACACTGAGCAATTAAGATTAACACGAGAGAAAATACATGGCTGGAAACATTTGAGAAGAATATTACAAACTAACAAATAGTTATTTATAAATATATGCAGTTGGTTATAACAAACAGTGTACAGTAAATAACGTTCTTAAAGGAATTTGTAACTTTTATGTAAGCACCGACTTCTTGTATGCTTGTACGCGTAAACCATGAAACGTAATCATATAGCTTCAATGGACGGTAGTATAGACGGTTTTCAATTTGTGTATATACTGAAATTGAAACATGGCCTTGCGACATTGCTTCCAATGACTCAATATGCGAAAGAGTTTCATAAATTTTTCTTCGAAATTCACAATTAAAAATGTTATTAATTTTTTGTTATAAAATTCAATTAAAAATTAATTTCTTTGCAAAAATTACAAATTTAACAGACATAGAAATTTTTGCATGATTTTGGATTTTGTTTAGGACATTAACGCTCAAACGAGTGGTTCATTTAAAGGGTGTTAAAATCGAGTCTTTGGTAATAAAACCGGAAATATTAAGAGGTTTCCACTTCTTTGTGTTGTGTAAGTCTATCGAATATCAGACACAACAAACTTGCCTGAGGGCAAACGTAACATATGTATTCCTCATCCAACAGTGCAATACACGATGATAGAGACATTTATGTTTGTCACAATTTTTGCCCATACGTGGTTACTGTTTAGACAGCTTTGAATATTTTGTGAAAAATTAAACATAAAGGATTTTATTTACAAATTACCAAAATATTACTTTCCATTTTGTCCACTCCCTGAGACATGTTCAGAGCAGACGACATTACAGGAGGTGGCTCTGCCTCCGACATCAGGTAACAGCAGTATTATAAAATTTATGCCATTGGGTCCGAATATACACGTTTAAATAACACGCAATAATCCCTTTTCAGGATATCCGTAAGAAATATGTTTTTCTCGCAGCTGTGACTATTAGGAACATAATCTTGTGTGGCGACATACTCTATCCTTTAGGTAAACATACTTTGGAAGAAACATTCTGCCTCCCTGAAGACGGAGGCAGCACAATTCTATTATTCTACGTTGTGATATCGCAGAAGTCATATTTCATGACCCGCATTCGACTTTTTTTCCACCAATTTGAGACTTGGCGGTTGTAGGAATGCTTGTTCCAGTTTGTTCAGCGGGATGAAATATTTCAGAGTACGGGGTTGTCGGAATGGAGGACAAGGCTTTGTCGCCAAATTTCCTTAGATTATTATTACTTAGTACCTTTCTTTCCTCTTCAGTCTGATACAGATGATTTTTTCCCTAAAGTGTACTGGGTTAGTGTCTGTATTTGCGATTGTACGTTTTGATATTGATATTAAAGTATTGTTTACGTAATATCGACAAACGCGGGACATTTCTCGATAAAACTGCTGCTGATACTGGGCCGTGCACTGACAAATGGTAGGATGATACTGCCCACTTATGCAGCGTTTTAATTTGTCCAATTTTTTTTATTTACTGGCGTTCAACTTTGAAGAATTTTTATGAAGTTTATCGGACAACTATGAATTCATCTTCACAGAGCAACTCGTTTTATTGTAATTCAATACGTGGAGTTAGTGACATTTTCATCCTACAGTTTTTAAGTACTGACTTTTTGTTGTTACTGGTTGTTGAAAATTAGCAAAGTAAATGTACAGGTAAAGCTTACCAAAGAACAGACGATGAAGGCTACGAGGAGGATTAGTGGTACAGCTGTGCTCTTCCTTTAACCTCAGAGCTAGATTTGGATAGGTTGTCAGAGCAAAGTCCTGGCTGCTTTACCACCCAAAAAGAACCAATAAGAACCGATAACTGTTTTACAGAAGGCTGATTTTGTTGCAGGGAATTTCTGGACTGGTGCGAAAAATCTCTCCCTCTCTGGGATTCGATTCCCTGACCGTCCAATACGTAGTGAGTCACTGCACACGTTGAAAATTAATAACTTAAATCTAATTAAATTTTAATACTTACTCTCATAGTTTGTCTCTCATGTTTGGTTATTCTTTTCAGTTCCAAATATTATTCGCAGCGCCACTTTTTAAAATGACGTATATCTGTATTTATAACATAATGTGAATTATTAACCATAAGACAAAAATATATATATTTATAATTTGAGGAATATAAACAAACACATAAATCTTCAGGTTTCACATAAGATATATGTAAACAGAATTTATATCCTAATGTAATAATTAGTTTAAAACAGTAAAAAAAATCGTAGTACGGAAGTACTGTAAATGTTTAAACGTTTTTTCCCCTCGTTTTTATCATTTTTTATTTTGGGCCATATGATAACCGTAAATGTTTTTATGTAAATTTAGGTAAATTTAAATAAACATGACAAAAGTTTTATGGTTGCTTCAGTGCGGACTGTAAACAAGATTTCCCTTTACCCCGTGCAGTGTGCGACCTGTCCGTCACGAGAACACGGTATGTCCATTCCCATGGAATGAACGATACGGTGTGTTACCTGCTGTCATCCTGTTATCTAGACACACACAAACTACATGCTCCCTGGAAATGTACTACTAGGCTCCACCTAGACCTCTGGCTGCAGGTTTCTGTACTAATCAAATATGAGAAAAAAACACTGTGTACATGGAAACGTTTCAGTTTTTAATTCGTCAGCTACGCGATAGAATATACAACACGAGCTTTAAGTGGCAGTTTCAATGCTTTCTTCTGAGCTTCCAACTAATGATCATCATTCTTTTAATAAAAAAAAAAGTGGTGTTGATTGCAGGCTCTGTTTCACGCTCAATAAATTTGCATGAATGTAATCTAAAGATGCAAGACGCAATGCGGTTGTATAACGGTTAATATTTTCCGTTAGTGTTAACGATATTCTGGGTTTCATATCAGTCCGAAAGTCGGATATTTTAACTGAGATTTTTTTTCAGTCCTTGCAGACAAATGTTAGAAACCTCCTTGAATTAGGCGACGGCCACTTCCTTCAGCCTAAGGGCTAAAAGACCTAAGAGCTTCAAACGTCCTAGCATGGGAGTGTTTAGTCTTCCGATAAGACACAGTTGATATATCCGTTTTTCAGGGATGTTTTTTAGCGTCACTTTGTGATTAGTGTCCGAACTTTTGAAATAGCCTGAAACTGTCATATTCATGTTTCAAAGTATCAAAATTGTTCTTTCTGGACATTTAGATCGTCGAAGATCAGAAAACTAAACTGTCGCAAAACGTTGGACACCAATCATCGACAGACCTGGCGCTACATTCTAAAGGAATGGAGTTACCAAAGAGTAATTCATTCAGAACGCTGTAGAACAAAACGTAACCGGCAAGGGTTAGTTTTATAGGTATTTACCGATGTCAGCAGTAATGTTTCCGATGCCCGCGTGATACTATTCGTCTAACCTGCTATGGCTCTTGTACAAAAGTGCGCTCCGTAATTGAGAGAAAAAAAAATTAGAATTATATTTTATGTGGAACACTGGCGTTTTTTGGGATATGATACGGCGTGGACTCATATTAGTTACTTACATTTCAGATAATTTGGATGCCCGCTTTTTAGGGTAGTCATATTGATCTAAATTTCTAGGCAGCATGATCCTCTGAAATGTCAGGAAAAATTTACAAATATGCACGGCGTCCTGCCACAGAAGACTTTAAATCCATATCAGCACCACCATGAGAACATTAAAACTCTCATAAATGTTATGGAATATACTAAAGCCTTATTTTAGGAAGTAGGGTTTTGTACGTTACTTGGAGTTACATCAAAAATGGGCTCGATATATGACGGTGTTAGATTAATACTCATGCACTCATCTACCCAGTCCTTCATTCCAGGTTTCTTAATTTGTGACAAGTTATACAGTTCTGAGGTGTGTCATCCCCGTTGTGTGTTTAAACTATAAGGTGAGGTAAATTCAATCAAAAACACAACTATAAATATATGCCTAATGATGGTGTTTATTAGCAATGGAAATAACTACATGTTTCGGCCTATGGTGGCCATCTTCAGGTTTTGACAACTTTCTTGCTAAAAGAGTTTTATATAATATGCCTAAACCGCGTGGTGATGTTGAGTTCTCATAATCATTTAACGTGCTTTTCTTAAGCTAAATTTGGTGGGATTGACCCAATAGATATCCCACCAAATTTAGCTTAACAAAAGCACGTAAAATGATGATGAGATCTCAACATCACCACGCGGCTTAGGCATATTATATAAAACTCAAAACCTGAAGATGGCTGCTATAGGTCGAAACATGTACCTTTTTTCCATTGCTAATAAACACCATCATTTAGCCATATATTTATAGTCGTGTTTTTGACTGAATTTACCTCACCTAAAGTGATACAGTCATAGCACTAGAGTATATTAAAATAATATTTTCTTGTTAATATATCTGAAACTTGACCAGCTGTGAGCATTAATTCTGAAACAATCGAATTGTTGTTAATTAGCATCTTGTGGAGTTAAGCGATAACTGAATTAAACTTCATATATTTATAAGAGGAAATTAGCGTTGAATGATATGTATACTTTATATATCGATAATAATAACTGATAATAAATAAAAATGTTAATCACGCGTTTCTGGGTTCCCTCACAAACAAAGAATTTACGTTTTACGATTAGACACTTGCTTTGCCTGGAAACCAAAAGAAAAGTCAAATTACTACATGTTTATTGCCTTACTGTAATTTCAAAAGGCTAAGGAACTTATGTGAAGTAGTTTCAATGCAAAACAAACTTCTCTTAAGTGTTTTTAATTTAAGCCTGCAGGCCACGTTGGTGGGGAAGTAGCTGTACCGATATTATGACCTGTACCGGAGGTTGCGGTTACAGTTTTTAGTACTCCTGATGATGGGTGCTGTGACACCCGAAACATGTAGAGTGACTTTGCAGTAAATGAATATCTGCATACTGTTGCATCTGGTTGGATTTTTATTAACAT
>Ga0123352_10005646_pt1 | contig 18913 bp, 13 predicted proteins | sample TergutLab28metaG_FD_89700 | JGI IMG/M metagenome (GOLD analysis project Ga0123352, IMG submission 89700) | Labiotermes labralis P1 segment gut microbial communities from Petit-Saut dam, French Guiana - Lab288 P1 | ecosystem: Host-associated > Arthropoda: Insects > Digestive system > Gut ... | reverse complement strand
TAGAGACAGGTGGCGGACGCTTGTGAGTGCGGTAATGAACTTTCGGGTTCCGTGAAATGCGGGGAATTTCTTGACTAGCTGCAAACCAGTTATCTTCTCAAGAAGAACTCTGCACCATGGAGTAAGTAAGTTAGTAGGGGGAGCTGAGATTCACAACGGGTCTGCCTTAGTGGCTGTGTAGACATCATAATTTGCCTTCGTTTCGGACGGTCATGTCCATGCATAATTGTTTCCTTATGTTTTAACTAACATAACGGGGATGGCACTCCTTAAAGGGAAGTAAGCACTTCGAGTCTTGGTTACAACTCCTGGTTTCTAGCAGATTTGTTTATGCCAACAACTGACAGTCAAATTTAAAATACGAAACAATGTGCTGTCGGAAGTTTGACTAATCGTGCTTGCATCACAGTCTTCATCGGAGGTCGAACCTCTTATCTTCTGAATATAAGACAATGCCATCCAATGTATTGGCTGTCATGAAGACAGAGACACCGCAAATGTATACATGCAGCATTCGCTGTTATCTGGTACTATCGACGCGAAGAACCACCCACCGCCTGCCATATGAGAAACAACAATGACAGGTCTATAATAAACGTTCCAATACCAAGCAATGGCGGCTCACTTTAAAACATTTGAAAAGAATTGAAAATCGAGACTCAAGACATGGGGGTGTGTCACAAGTTGTCGACCATGTCTTGATTTTGACAGCACTTCATTTCCACAAGACGCCACGTTCAGAAGGTACTGCACGGAGCGTTCTGGCACAGCATCGGCTTATTTTGAATGGATTTTAACTTACAGCGTCGTTACACACCGACTGCACTTGCATAGACGTTAATGACAGCATATGTAATTGTAACAGCTGTACCCAAGTATGCGAGAACAATGGATAGTTCTCGCATACCAAATATAACAATTTTATTTCAAAAGTCTATTGTTAATATTATGCTATGTCTGCGGCAATTAGCTGGAGGGCTAAGCAGCACTTGTAGTAGTTTCAAGATTCTAACAAAACACACTTCTTAGGCTATATATATAAATAAATAAATATATATATTTCACATATATTCACCAACACATGCACCTTTTTAATGACACTATAATACTTTAATTTGTTAAAATATTTAAAATCTCCAACATGTTTCGGTTTACAATTAAACCATTTTCAGGGAGCTATTAGTTCATGCTAAAGTTACTTATATCACTTGTTGCTCTGATGGCATTGTGGTAGCATGTCGTTCCTTGTTTGTGATGGGTTCGGATGTTGTGTTACTCTTCCTCTTGCTTTACTGTGTCTGAGCGTGTGCTGTTTGGTATGATTCTATGTCATTCTACATGTACATATGTATTCTATGTCATTAAAAAGTGTGCATGTGTTGGTGAATATATGTGAACTGTGACAATATGCACGGTGAAAAACTGAAAAAATATATATTTATTTATTTACATGTATACACTTATACATACATACATATAACCTATTATTTGACATTACACTTTATCTGGCATGTTTTGGCTCTGATAAAGCCATCATCTGGGGGAGAAAATTTAAGGGATTGTGCTTGATTTATAAGTACAAATTTCATTACAGATTGCAAACTCATTTTTCCTTCTATATGCAAAAATATTGTGCTATTAGACACAGATTGACCAATTCGACACTGATTTTATTATTGTATGTATGTATGTATGTATGTACGCATGCATGTATGGATACATGTATGTACATATGAATGCATGTATATATGTATGTAAGTATGTACGTACGTACGTATGTATGTATGTACGTACGTATGTATGTATGTACGTACGTATGTATGTATGTATGTATGTATGTATGTATGTATGTATGTAGGTATGTACGTATGTATTAGGTATGTATGTATGTATGTATGTATGTATGTGTGTATGCATTATGTGTATGTATATATGTATGTGAATGTGCATAAATATGTACAATGGGTTCACTCTTAACAATAAATTTGGTACTTCACCGTTACAGAATTGGCTACTCTCATAATAATGACTCAGTTCCTCCTATGCACATCTGAATGCAAAACCCATATTAACCCTTTACAGACGAAGCGCAGACTGCTTTATTTAAAGCCCCAGTCCGTACCGCGCTGTAAACACTTTTCAACTCGGTTATAAAAACCAATCATTTTATGCTGTAAGTGGCACAAGTCGCTGTTTGTTCTCAGATAAATACAAAACACATAAATACAGCGTGGACAGAGCGTACAGTTGTTGAATGTTAAACCTGTTTGTGCTTCATGCGACCAGCAAGCATTAAAAGGTTAACTTAAGAGTTTTGTATATAAATAAGTATTTATGGTAATCTATCAGACAAGTTTATTCCCCTTTACGTTTCAATATTCCGTAATAAGTAAACTTTTAATTATTAATATATATGTATATATGTACATACAGGATCAATGTTGAACTGGTCATTCTGTGTCTACTACCGCACTATGTTTTACACGGAAGGATAGGAACTGCACACTATAATTAAATTGTATACTCGTATTTCATCATGTATAATCCCTTGAATTGTGCGTCCCTGATGATGGCTCAATCAGATCCGAAATGTCTTGGAAAGTATATCAATAATGCATGTATGTACGTACGCATGTATGTATGTATATATGTATGCATGCATGCATGTATGTATGTATGTACGTATATATGTATGTATATGTGTATGCTTGTACGTATGTAGTATGTATGTATGTATGTGTGTGTACGTATATATGTATGTACGCTTGCATGTATGTATGTGTGTATGTATGTATGTACGTATGTATGCATGTGTATGTATGTATGTATGTATGTATGTATATATGTATGTATGCATTTGTGAGTGTATGTGTGTACGTATGTAGTATGTATGTACATATGTATTTATGTATGTATGCATGTATTTATGTATGTATGTGTGTATGTACGTATGTAGGTAGGTTTGTACGTATGTTTGTACATATGTATGTATGTAAGTATGTATGTACTCACGTACGTATGTATGTATGTATGTATGCATATTGCTTAAAAAGTGTGTTGCTTAGAATCTAATAAATATTCAAATAATACACGTAAGACGCGAAATATTATTGTATCTGTATTATTTAAATCCAAAGCCAAGGTGTTTTAAATTCTGGATTCAAAACTCTGAGAAGTGCTGGCAAAAAGAATGAACAGAGTTCAGGAAACTTGGCTGTTGTTCGTTTATTGTTTTCTGAAAGGGTTTAATGAAAGTAAAGATTCCCTTATAACCTGCTACGAATGACCAGAGGGAGAGTAGAAATGTAGCTCTACGCTTTCTTTAACCTTCGCTCTAGATGGAGGTGGATTTTCACCTCCACGCCCCAACTGACGTATCTCAGGGAATGGCGTGGTAACCATTGTATAGGAGGCTGGGTGGGCCCTAAGGCCGGTCTGGACGTGTGCGCAAAACTCACCCCTACCGGGATTCGATTAAACGGTTAATATCCCCTACTAAACTTTTTAAAGTTATTCGTAAATTAGTGTATATCGAACTGAAAACCAAATGGAAGGACGCAAGAGAATGTAATGAGTTACTTTGTTGGCCTATAATTGATGGTGCTCAATAGTACCACGTAACCTGTTCCTCTTATCACCTGACCTCTAGGCAGTAAGCTATTGCCAAAGGAACCTTGAAGTGCCTACTGAATGAACTACGCATAATTATATAACGGAAGTGCTTCTACGTTCGAATACAAAATGCGGGTAATGATATGTGCCAGCATGCGGCTTTGTACTGGTTAACTTTTTTTTATCTGCTCGTTACCAAGGCGTATTCTTTGGGACACAATGTGCAGACCCACACGTAATTAAGAAAATCTTCCACAGGTTTACATCCCAAATTACGCGGCTGCAGACATATGAACTGGATATACGGGCAGGCAGGTAAGTGTGTGGCGATATAAATAGTGCAGTGCACTTGAGACAGATTATACGTAGAGTCCTGAGTCTCCGCGAACCAGAAGACTGAAGGAGCGACAGCACGGGGGTGAGTTGAGACAGCCAGTGACAGCGGCTATGCATCTTCCGTCAAGGGAAGTCCCAGTGGTAGGGGGCAAAGCACTCCCTCCATGGAGGATTGTAGGAACGAACACACGTAATTGGTGTGATTTCGCTTACACGTAGTACGGGAAGAAACAAAGATTTGCCAGCTACGTGTGTTACATAGCGCATACCATGGGACGCTTATGCATGATGAATTCAAGTGTGACATAAAGAGGGAACTGATACGCTGTTGAAGTATTCATTATATACATATATATATATATATATATATATATATATATACACACACACACACACACACACACACAGGGCGTTTCATGATGTTCTCCGTGATTACAAACATTTATAACAAGAAAACCAACGGACCTACCTTAATGGAATTGTTCACAGCCACAGGAAAATTGAAAAAGTTTTGTTTTTTTTTACAACTAGAGATTTTCAATGTGTGCACCACTGGTGACACGCCACACATCGATACGATATTCAAGTTCTTGCCACACACGCGTCAACATGAGTGCATCGATATACTTCACTGCAGCAATGATCCGTGCCTTTGGGTCAGCGAGGTTCCATGGCAATGGTGGGACGAATACCTTTGCGTACTTTGCACGAAATGCACGTTGCACAGTAACCACAGACATACTCGTGTGATATTCCAACACATAAAACGACTTCTTCCCCGGAGCGGCCATTTTCTCACTACATACACTCGCATCGCCTAGCGGCAGAAATGTGAACTACGATGATAAAAAACCTTACTGGAAAAAAAATGTTTGAGATGTTCCTTCTATCTGTATAGTTTTCTTAAACACATGTCCTAAGGGTTTCCTATGATAATTTTTTGTAATCCCGGAGTAAATTATGAAAAACTCTGTGTATATATACATTTCTGCTTCTCCGTCTTTTTGAGAAGGGATCCAGATTAGACCAACAGCTTTGTCTCCTCACCCCATGAGTCAGAAATAAACATGGGGGTTAAATAAAAACATTGATCATAATAAAGAATGTTACATTTTAATGACACACTCAAACGGAGATAAGCATATACGCATAATACACTTCTGCATGAGCCTAAGTTGAGGGCTGTGACTCCACTTACGGTTCTTACATCTGAGAACTGGTCATTCTGATCTTGTAAATCTGAAAATTTTTCCCCGTTTTCTAGTAAGGCGTTTCTCGAATTGAGAAAATTTTGCGAGAAATACTATAACTTAGGAGTTTAAAAAAAGATAGTTCTGCTTGGTTGACCCGGCAATTTTTCATTTAAAGGCTGGCAACCCTGACAATTAATTACCTGTAATTTTTATGACATAATAGTCAAGAGGACGTTGGCAGAACATCACTACGAGTGTCTTACTCCACGCAGCAGAATCCTTGAGAAGCTAACCAGTTCTCAGGAAGCCAAGAAATTCCCCGCATTTTATGGAACCCGAAGGTTCATTACAGCATTCACAAGTGCCCGCCACCTGTCCCTATCCTAATCCAGATCAGTCCCGTCCACGACCCCATCTCACTTCCTGCAGATCCATCTTAATATTATCCTTCCATCTACGCCTGGGTCTTCAAAGTGGTCCTAAGCATGACTACGTTTATAAAAATTACTCTTTTAACATATCTATCAAAGTAGTGTAACTTAGTAACAAGAATATTTATGAAAGTGATTCGCGTCCCAAATTTTGGTCGCTAACTATAGGCTGCGAAAAAACTGGTCTATGTTATCGTATTATATAGTAGCGTTTTCCGGAAGATAATAAAGAAAATGACGAAATTTACATCCGTAGCACTAATCTCTGGCGAGATCCTAACCTGGGAATTACTGACACACGATTTCTCACCACTCCATGACCACGTCTGGTGATTTGAACTTTACAGAGGTATTAAGCAAAACCCGGTGCATAGATCATCATATAAATTAATTATCCAAAACTGGAAGACGGCTCCACTAGAGCAGGCTTATATTACGTCATATTTCGGAGGCATACTGCAGTCCACTTGCACTCTCCTACGTACATCAGCGTTTCCTAATGTAATTTGACCATGGAGCCCCTCCGCACACTAGCTTCGGCAGAACCCCAAATAAAATTCTCCTACACGAAGCTACAAGAGGTATATAATAAATGGTAACACTCCCTGCATACGAAAACTGAAGATGAAAAAAGCAGTGTACCTCGTGTCTGCAGTTTACAGTGCGAAGTGTTGTTCTTGTTTTAGAAATTTTACTTTTGCTATGATGTAAAAAGTTGTATATTTTTCAAATAAAACATATATTAGTTTAAGTAAATGTAATCATTTACAAGATAAACAAATTGTTTATGTCTGCCATCAAACACGAAAAATATTTAGTTTTTAGTTTTCTTATTTTAATGGTGAAATTTTTCGGTCTTCCCAAACAACCATCTGGCCATCTTACAGCAACTTAACTTAAGGTATATACTGCGTATTTTATGTAGTATGGGATCCCATAATACTTACAACTGCATTTAAATATATGTAAAATGTAGAGCAGTCCCATTACAGACCTGAAGTGGCCCGGAGGGTTCCAGGAAGTTAAGATTCCCAGATTTCATGACAACGGCACAGGATGGTGATAAGGTTGTCAGCCTTACGCACCTACCGCCTTTACCCCCAGGAAATGTTCCTGGTACTCATTTCTGTTAGAGGCTGAGTCGACCCCAAGGCCTTAGTGCGATCGGAAGGATTATGTCAGTGAAAAATTCCAATGACACCAGCTGTGATCGAACTAGCTCGGCTTCCTCTGGACGGGTCTTCATGAAATTTTGAGTAGTTTCGAAAATTTGTCGCGAAAATTAAAGTTTCATTAAAATCTGAAAAGAATAAGGGGCACCTTAGAAGGCCTATGTACATTTATGATAGTATCTCGCTGAATTCTTCTTAGAATGAGAAAAGTTTCAGACAAAAGTTGTAGAGAAAATCAAAACACATTTTGTTTTCAAAAACTATTTTTCTAAAATCGTGCCGTTTATGAGATAATGTGGGAAAATAATGTACAGCCGGACAGGCCACAGACAATACGGTGCATTCGCATTGCATGCAGGATAAGAAAGGCTACAAACACAAAATCAGATGGTTTAATACTTATTGCTTTTCCGTAGCAACAGTGGTTACGCGAACGCGCTTTAAAGTTACGTTTATAACAATTTCGCCTACCTTGTTTGACTAATATTTGCAAACAAATTACGTCATTTTGCACGTTATATATTTTACATACTCCATTCACATCGTCGTCTGATCAACTCTGCCAAATACATATTAACAATAATTATGAAATTACTCGTACATTTGAATTAACACTGCAGTATAACTTGGTTTTGTCCGGTACCTCTGGGAAAAAAGTAGGCTTCAGGAACTACAAAGTCCTTAACTGGTATCTTCGTGTTGGTGGCAAACCTCACAGAGAAATCTAATTATTTAATTTTCCGTTTGACATCGTGTCCTCATTAATTCGCAGGATATTAAATCTAATTTTCATCTTTACTTACGTAACGAAGTGAACTAACAGTGAGACGAAAAATATCATAGAATTGTATAGGGAAATCAGAGATTTTAAGAAGCGTTACAAACTTAGAACTGATGTAGTAAAGGATGAGAAGGGTGATTGGGTTCAGACCCCCCACATTATTTTTGCTAGGTTGAGGAAACATTTCTCTCAGCTGTTTAGTGTACATGGAGCTAGTAAAGTTAGGCAGGCAGAAATACATACAGCAAAAAAACTAGCGCCTGAAACCAGTGCCTTTGAGGTTGAGATGACTATCGAAAAGCTAAAAAGTCACATATCACCAGGTATTGATCAAATCCCAGCAGAACTGATTAAGGCAGTGGGTAGAACAAATCGTTCTGGAATCCATAAACTTATTACTTTTAATTGTAATAAGGAGGAATTGTCTGAAGAGTGGAAGGAGTCGATCATTGTACCTATTTACGTATAAGAAGGGAGATAAAACAGATTTTAATAATTATAGAGGCTTATCACATTTATCAAGTACGTACAAAATTTTATCCAACATCCTGCTGTCAAGGTTAATTTAATACGCAGAATAAATTATTGGGATCATCAATGTGGATTTCGACGGAATCTTCTGGTCATATATTCTGCATTCGTCAAATACTTGAGAAGAAATGGGAATAGAACGAAGCAGTGAATCAGCTATTTATAGACTTCTAGAAAACTTATGATTCAGTTGGTAGGAAAGTAATGTATAATACTGTCATTGAGTTTGGTATCTCTATGAAAATTATAAGTCTAATAAAAACGTGATTGAATCAAAACCGGGTAGTAAGAATTACTCCGATATATTTCCTATTAGGAATGGTTTGAAACAATGGGGATGTTTCATCGCCATTGCTTATCAACTTTGCTTTAGAGAACGCCATTATGAGGGCTCAAGTGAACCAGGATGGCTTGAAATTAAATGGTACACATCAGCTACTGGTTTGTGCTGATGATGTTAATATATTTGGCTCAAGCTTACATACTATAAAGAAACAAAACATAAACTTTAGAAGTTGCTAGTAAGGAGACTGGATTGAAGTAAATGCTGATAAGACTTAAATACATTGTCATGTCTCGAGATCAGGATGCAGGACGAAGTCACAGTATAAAGAATGATAATAGTTTCCTTTGAAAGGGTGGAAGATTTCAGATATTTTGGAGTAACCTTAACAAATCAAAATTCTATTCAGGAAGAAATTCAGAGCAGATTGAAGTAAGTGAATGCTTGCTATCATTCGGTGCGTTGTCTTCCAGTTTCCTATAAAAAAAATTAAAGATTAAGAAATAAAGAATTATAATATTGCCTGCTGTTTTGTATGGGTGTGAAACTTGGTCGCTCACATTGTGGGGGGAACGTAGGCTGAGGGTGCTTCAGAATAGGGTGGTGAGGAGAATATTTGGGCTTAAGGGGGACGAGGTAACAGGGGAGTGGAGAAAACTACATAATTAAGAGCTTAATGATCTGTACTCCTCACCCAATATTGTTCGATTGATTAAATGGAGATGGGTGCGGCATGTAGCACGTATTGGGGAGACTAGAGCTGTATACAGTTTTTGGTGGGGAAACCTGAGGGTAAGAGACCACTTGGGAGAATCAGGCTTAGATGGGAGGATAATATTAAGATAGATCTTCAGGTAGTGGGATGTGGGGGTATGGACTGGATCGAGCAGGCTCGGGATAGGGACAGGTGGCGGACACTTGTGAATGCGGTAATGAAACTTCGGGTTCTATAAACTGCGGGAAATTTCTTGCCTAATTTAGAACCGGTTAGCTTCTCAAGAACGACTCTGCTCCATGGAATTAGTAAGTAAGTAACGAGGTGAACATATAATCTAAACAAGACGGGAGATGTATGTAGGCCTATATACGTAACATGGAGGCGCGTTCGAGTGAACATTTTTGCCATTGAAAGGCAATAAATATTACGTATTCTGAGTTTGTGTTTGTAGCCGTAGTTATCCAGCATGGAATGCTTATGAGCCATATTGTCATGTGTGGCGTGGCCTACTCTACCATACTTTTCCACATTACTTCATAAATGACATTATTTTCGAGGAAAAGTTACTGAAAACAAAAGTGTCTTTTTTGATTTTGTCTACAAATTTTGTCTGAAAAGTTTCTCATTCTTAGAAGAGCTGAGCGACATATTATCACACACGAACATATCGGTCTTCAAGTGAAGTACCCGTTATTCTTGTCAGATTTTAATGAAACTTGAATTTTCTAGACAGATGTTTTTTAAAAATGCTCGACTAACAATTTTCGCGAAAATCCGTCCAGTGGGAACACAGTTGTTGCGTGCGGATCGACAGACAGACTTGACGAAGTACATAGTTGTTTTTCGCAATTTTGCGAACGCGCCAAAAGGTGACATAACGGGCTTATCTTCACGGCCTTGTGTATAGCTGACTACAGGGTGCAGCATACAGAGTGTGCAATTTACAATTCCCACCCACTTCCAACAAATAAAATATTCAGTTCCTCTTGTAGCTCCTTCCTTCACGTCATATCAAAGCCCGTGTCTAATTCGCTCATTACTAAATACTGCTGAAGTTATCAGGTTGGATCTGCAACTTACAGTTTGAGTCCCGGAGTACAGCGACATACTGCAAGCCAAATAATACGAGTAAACGCATTTATCATCTATCGCTGTACACTCTAGAACAAATTTTATATTTGTGGTTCCGTGCATCGTAATTCTAGATTGAAGAAATCCAACAAGATGCAACAGTATGCAGATATATATTTACTGCTAAATTATAGTCTACATGTTTCGTGCATCCATCTCGCCCATCATCATGAGTTCACAAAACTGTGGTTGCAGCCTCTGGTACAGATCATACTATATGGGAAGCAAGCTTCTTCAAACATTTGAAGAAGCTTGATGGACGCCCGAAACATGTAGAGTAATTTAGCGGTAAATAAATATCTGCATACAGGTGCATCTTGTTGGATTTCTTTAAACTACTCTACAACAAATTACTTCCATGCGCTAAAGTTGCGTACTTTCAACGATATTTTACCACAAATATTTTAAGGATCACAGATTATGTTGTTTTCACTTTGCTGCCATGTTTTTCCGCTGTATTGACATTTATTAAAAATTTAACTATCTAAGTAAATAACTAACTTCACGGAACATAGTTGCACTTGAGAACGTAATACTTCTTCAGCATTTTATACCGTCTGAATTTTCATAACTCTGTTTACAACAGCCCGCCACTTATTTCATGTTATTAACGGCTGATAACATTAAACATTACGCTTACATATTTTGGGGCCGTAAAAAATATTGTAAATATCTGTCAACTGTTTGAAAACTTTGACATTTTTCTGGATATAGCACGTTCTGTTGTGTTGTAGCACAAAAGAGGAAAAATGGTTTAAGTCATCCATTAAAACACAACTTATATCCTCTATCAGAGGCACAGGTTAAATGTTTGGGACAAATTCATCCATCATCATTACATTATACCTGCTACTTATCTTGTATATAGTGCCTGATGATATATTCATTAAACCGAAACATGTATCCTGTGCCTGCGAAAAAGTATACAAGTTGTGTTTTTCCTGATGACTTAATCCCTTTGTCATCTGTTGATATTTTTCTTAAGGGGTCTAATTTAATGAACACCTACCTAAAAGGTCGAAAAATGGAAGTAATGAAGACAACACCATATTATCAGTCCGACAAAACTACACATTCTTAGAAAAACGCCACGTTTGGGATTGCATAATCCATCGTTATAAAAAATGTAAAATTTTTTTTTAAATATGTAGTTGTGTTGGACTGATATTATGTTGTTGTTTTGATTGTTTTAGAAAAAAAAGGATTAATTCTATTACATCAAAATGGAAGTAATCACAGGTTATTATTATTATTATTATTATTATTATATCACCTTTATGCAGAATATATACAATTATATATCTGAAAAAACCACGTTGTAGCTACTCTTTGGTAACCGTATACGGACACATATAGGGTAATTTACCACGTAAAAAGTTGTGTATTATTAGCATAATTATCACACTGTAGCCATGAAGTGAGAATACATTCCTGGGAATCCTTCACATGTCTTCTGTCTATCGGTTCGTATCGTCGCGTTTCATTCGTACAAGCTAAGCAGTAAAAGCCTCTAAGAATCTTGTACTTACAGAACAAGTATATTTGTTGCAACATTCGTTTAACAACATTTGTTAGAACAATTTTTATTGCACAATTGCACATAAATGTTTAGCGGTTATGGTAGGGGCGTTTACAAACATTCATTTAAGTCTTTACACATTGCTTATTACATCTGCCCCGTTTTACACACAAATCGCAACGTTTGTCTAAATACGATCTAAAATATTCAGGGTTTTCCTTAAATCCACTGACATGACTTGTAAATATCTCTGTAGACATTACACATGTAAAATTGAGACCAGAAAATTTGACCAAGCATGTGACAGACCTGCTAGTATCGGACGCACTGCTTGCCTTTCAGCTTCGTCTACATCTTTCTCACAGCCCATTACACAATCTTCTTCTCTAAATCACATTTATCACTTATTTCGTATTAACTTACACTATTCACTTTTGCATGTGCTCACTATCACTTCACAAATTCAGAAAAAAAATGAAGTTTAGGAATTCCACAGTTACCGATCCGCCATTATGCATGTGGGCTACTGCATCAAGGTAATCAATTTCACGATATATTTATTTTCATGATCTATGTTGACTAACTGAGTGACATGGCGACATTTCCGTTACGTGTCGATACTTGCCCTATTTCGATAGTCATCAGCTACTGCCATCTATGAAGTTCGGTTACAGTGAATGTCAAGAGCAGAGTTCTGAGCACACAATGCTGGAAACGATAACAAGTCAGGCAGGATACGTATAACGTAACATGAAGCGCGTTCTTGCAACAATTGTTGGTGGGGAAAAGCCTTCAGTATTACGTACTGTGTTTGTGTTTGTGTCGCCTTAATTATCAGCACGAAATGCTCATGCGCCATGTTATCTGTGGCCTGCTCCGCTCTACAAAATGTTTCAACTTTATTTTCACAAAGATATGATTTTCGATAAAAAAAAATTATTGAATACAAAATGTGTGTTTTGAGTTCCTCTACAACTCTGGCTGAAACATTTCTCATTCTAAATAGAATTGAGCGAGATATGATAAAAAAATGTCCAGTGGTCTTCATGTAAAGTGCCCCTTATTATTGTCAGATATTGATGAAATTTAAATTTTCTCAGCAGTTTTTCTAAAAACACTCGAATGCATAATTTCATGAAAATCTGTCCAGTGGGAACCGAACTGGTGCATACGAACTGACGGTCGGACGGACAGAAATGACGAAACTAATAGTCGCCATTCGCAATTTTGCAAAAGCGCCTAAAAAAAACTCCGAAACAAGGCACCTCGACACATATATTGTTACCGCTACCTTATTTATCCATTTAAATAAATTTGCTCTGTTCATCGATGTTTCCCAAACTTCTCTGCTGGCGGACCCCTACCAACAAACGTGAATCCTCAACACGTTGCTCACATGAATACAGCGTCCGGACGACAAGAATCCAAAATTAAGACTGCGTATCTCAGAACTTATTTAAGATTGCTCTGAATACAGAGCAGTAACTTAGGTAATAACGTATTGCATAATTTGACTGTAATTGAACTGCCTGTCGCTCGCTTTGTGAGTACAGGGGGTTTCGTAACTTCATATCCTAACTGTCATAAGAAATAAACATGTCGCCAAAAAGAAGTGCCTCTATTATTTAAAAAAATACTCCTTTAATTTAAAATTTTATTAAACTTTCAAGCAGCACTTAGAGAAATGTATCCACGGATACCGTAGAAACTGGTCGCTGATACCTTAAGGTCCGTGGAAAGCAATTTGGGAACCACTGCTATAATAAGTCCTTTCTTGCCTACTTCCTTTTTTTTCAGCACCGGAACTGGTGCTGAAATGTGGTTGTGGAAAGAGCAATGAAATGTAACGGGTCTCTGTAAATCTCCGGATTATAGTTTTCCGTTTCGTCCACTAACGGATACGACATACTTTACTGGAATACTTACCGGCATTGATATGTGTTTCTGTAACAAAGTCGAAAGGTCAAAATTAAACTTTACAGATCCATAATATTTTGAGCTTCTTCAGTTTGTGTTTGTATGGAGCTGGACCCTCCCTCAGGAACAGCATCGCGGTAGATGACAACGTACTGAGGAGGCCATCTGAAACACGGGAGAATGATAAGACTGGAAGCTAACTAAAATTTTACAATGAGAAGCCCTACGAAAAGTACTTTTCATTGTACATTTTAAGATAGTAAATGGAGAAGGGCCGGTCCCAGTGGCCCCGCGGTCTAAGGTGTGGGTCTGCGGCCGCTCGCCTGCTGAGATTGTGGGTTCGAATCCCACCGGGGTCATGGATGGATGTGTGTCTTTTGCGAGTGTTGTGTGCTGTCAGGTAGAGGTCTCTGCGAAGCGCTGATCACGCGTCCAGAAGAGTCCTACCGAGTGTGATGAGTCGTTGTGTGTGATTTAGAAACCTCGTGAATGAGGAGGCCATGGTTCACTGGGGAATGTCGCACCAAATAAAGAAAAAGTTACCACGAAAGCAGTGGGGCACGTAGCACTCATGGGGGAGTAGAAAAATATTACGCAAAATTTATACATTCTTTGCTGTGATGAGCTACATGAATTCAGTCCACACATTTCTTAAAATCCATTTATTCCCATCCGCCCATTCACGCCTAGGTCTTGCAAGTTTTATCGTATCGTGTATGTTGCTGACCAATACTTGTTATGAAATTCGTTTCTCCTCACGTCCCTTATGCCACTCCTTAATTTGATCACGCTGGTACTGTTCGGCGAAAAGAACGCCTTATCTAATACAACATAACCTACGTCATAACTTATAAATGAAGCTCGCGGTTACTCAGAAATGAAATATTTACCTTCCGGCAGACGGTCTGACGGTTCTAGTTTTCTAGTGTGAACCACATACTGAAGGGACAGAGCGCTGTATCTCGAAACCAGATGCGGTCTCCCTCGAAGAACAACTTGTCTTCTGCAGAGCAGCTTCAGCTCTCCCGAGACCCACGACCCACGTTATCCTAAGGGATTAAGTGAATGACTAGCTACATACTAACCTACCTATCTCCATTAAGCGATAATTCTGTGTCCACTGGCTAAACCAGGATTGGTCCTCCTGTCATTACGCAACAGGTTTACTACTGTCGAAAAGGGGGGTAAGATTGGGCTCAACGCTTTGGTCATAATGTAATGCGGGCATATAGTAGCATAGGGTATTAAAAAAAACCAATAACCATTTCTTCAGGCCGTACCAAAACGTTAAGATTACAAGAAAGACATGCAGTGCTAGGCTATTACACCAGTCAAGGCTCCGGCTTATCTTACGTTTAATGTAGCCAGCAGAAATTACTTTTATAGGTGGATTTGTGACGTTATTCACTATTACACTAAAATGGAAACATCAATAACACATCAGAGTGGTTTCCGAAAGTGACGCAATCTGGTAGTTAATGTTACATCTGCGTTTACATGGCAAATAATTCTGAAATTTTAAAGGATGACACGACCCGGACTGAGGGTTTCAAGCAAAGTTTTTAAGCAGAATAATTTTGGTTAATAACCTAACCGAAACTTGAGGGTTGTTTGACGGTGCATCTTCCTCGTGAAATAAGGTGAAATGCCAACTTGATTCAACTAGGTAATTTTATTGATGTATTCTTAACTCGACATGTTTCGGGTACATGTCGAGTTAAGAATACATCAATAAAATTACATAGTTGAATCAAGTTGATATTTCACTTTATTTCAACCTAACAGAAATCTGGTTACTCTGTGCACACTCAACGAGACAAATTTATTAAATTTAACCGTCTTTACACAACATAAAAATAACAGTTGCAAATCTACTACTGGTTAATTAAGCGACATGTTTCGGCCTTGTTCGGCCATCACCAGGCTTACAAAAAGATGGTTTTAATTAAGGTACATTCGTTCCCTATACCAATGGGAGCCCATGTTTTATGTCTTTTTAAAAATTATTTACTATTGATTAAAAATAATATAATAAATAAAATGTAAACTGTTATGTAATTTTAATATCCTAGCAGGAATGGACGTACGTTATGCGGTCGACTGTGGATACACTTGATAGCCTGGTTATATAAGGGGTACTTGAGGCAACCGTTCGTAATGTTTTCAATGGGGCTTAGTTTTTTCCTGGGTTCGTATGAAATTGTACCCTTATGTTCTGTTCTGCTTAATTAACCAGTTGTAGATTTGCAACTGTTATTTGTATGTTGTGTAAAGACGGTTCAATTTAATAAATCTGTCACATGTACACAACGGAGTGAAAACAATCCAATTCAATGAGACAGCTACAAATGACGCCACTAAAACATAACCATAATTGCTTGCAAATTTTATTTCTACATAAATGGTGAATAATATATTCTGCTTAAACAAGACAACAAAGATTTTGTCTTGCAGTAATGAATTTGGTATTTATGTGTCTTAATGCTAACATGCTGAACAACCGGAGATTTTAGGACAAGGTAGAAATTTACAAAAAAAATTTATTTTCTGTTTGTAAATGCTGGTAAGAAAAATGAAGAATATCTCGTTTTATTTGTAAAATAATGGAAATGGAAACTTATAAGTCATTGGCGAATTTGTTTGGAGATTTCGTGTGTATCCTGTTAGTAGGAAGATGTGCTCTACAGCGTCTCTACTTTTATACTTCGTAAATACGTAATCAGCATTGCACTTCCGAAGTCAACTGTTCCGTGGTAGCAGATATTCCTCCACAAAATATAGGGGTAATCCCCTGAAACAAGACCGAACTCCAGTTTACATGAGATGCAGGGAAACAGACGTCACTTCGTGCACTACTTCAAAAGAAGGATTATTAAACTCAAACAGCAGTGTTTCTCAAACGTTTTTGCTCACGGAACTCTTCTGGATTCGAAAAATAACCACGGATTCTCACACCCTTTCTCACGTAAATACAGAGTGTCCAGGAGAAAATCATCCAAAATATATCCAAAGTTTGTATCTCAAAACTGATTTTAGATAGCTATGAATACATACCAGTAGCATAAGTAACAATGCATTGCATGATTTTACCTTAGTTAAAATGATTGTTGCTTGCTTCGTGGGTACAGGAAATTTCTTAACTAGATATTCTAACGGTCATATTAAAAAAAATTATTCCCAACTAAGAAGTTCGCGGTTATTTTTTTAAACTTTAGGCCAATTCATTTAAATAAAAACTGAAGTAAACTTCAAAGTAGCCATTACAGAAATATATCAATGGATCCCCTGGGTAATGCTCCGCGGATTCCTTGGGAATCGCAAAGCACAATTTAGGAACCACTGGCTTAGGCCTTAAACACTGTCCACTGTGTTGTAGACAAACACCTGCAACACTGGCATCTGTGGCCACTCTGACAGCCAACACCTGGAACTACTCCCTAAATTGGTCGAGCTAAAAATTTGTTGTTTTTTTTGTGTCATACTGTACACGGGCTGAAACCCTCATTTATTTGAAAAACTAACTTTTTCCTAATTACTCTCCATCTTTTCTCGACAAATATGCATATTAGATTGGAGTTACTGGTGGAAAATAACCCATTATTTTACTTTGAAGTTCCAATTCAGTGACAAGGTTACATACATGCTTTCCAAACTAACCACTTCTCTGCACTCCAAACTACACATTTGATACAGTACTGATGCAGGATTTGTTAACTACGAGGAAAAAATATGCATTGTGAATTAGATGAGAGAATGAACCAAGTGATATGCTCTCTACCGTTGGATGTTCATAAGGATTGAGCGTCATTCAGGAGAGTGAAAGTGGTGATGCCGACCTCAATGCATAATATGAAATGCTGTCCAACTTAGATTAGGTTCTGGAAGAAATTTCAAGGAACCGGAAGAAGACCACCAAGACTCACAATGTCAAAATAGTGATAGTGACAACAATGGTGACAAAGTGAATAAAATCACAGTGGGCCATTACCTGGCCTTAAGGAAGGTCACCGGTGTGTGTCTCAGTTGTGTTGGTGGGCGGGCGAGTATTATACCAAGCAATTCGGAGAAAAATTTCTACAACCAAAGTGCTAGGTGTTGAAGAGTTGAAGATTAATATTCCCAAAGCTTAGAATTGGAAGGCTTTATTATTATTATTATTATTATTATTATTATTATTATTATATTGATGGATATTTCAATATGTGCTGACAAACGTACAAATCACATTTCAACGATTCAAAGAATTGTGTATGCACATAACTATGTTTCGTTCTGTGTTCTTAATTCTAATTTTCGCAAAAAAGATATAAATTTTAATAAAAGATACAAATCCTTCAAATATCGATCACAATTCATTAATAATGGTACTAAATTTAATTACGCGAACACTAGACCTAAGAGCACTCTTGTTATAAGTATAATATAGGGCTGCAGTACAAGACGCAGGGTCTAACTTCGAATAATCCCGACACAGTCGCTTGTGTGAAGGTAAAATTTTGTCACAAATCATTTCGGTTTGTAGGAATATTTGTCTGATATCGACGAATACAATACTGATATTGGTTAAGTGCTCAGTAATGAGGCATGCAAAAACACTTACAAATTTCAACTTTCTTAGAAAAATATTAATTAATAAAAATCATTATTAATACTATTATCAACATCGTTGTCGTTGTCATCATTTTTTTGTGTGGCGCTGCGGCCCAATGCTGGCCATGGCCTCCTCATATACGAGGTTTCCAGATCACACACAACGACGCACCACAGGTGGTAGGACTCCTAGTGATCAGCTTGTCGCAGAGACCTCTACCTGACAACACGCAACACTCAAAACAGACATCCATCCATGCCCTCGGCGGGATTCGAGCCAACAATCTCAGCAGGCGAGCGGCCGCAGGCCTACACCTTAGATCGGGCGGCAACTGGAAACGGCTGTCATTGTCATCATCCAAAATATAATAATTCCTGTGGCCCAGAGGTTGGGTAGAGGTATCGATCTACTCTTCCATGACGGCGCCACTAGAAGGGGATGAGTGGTCAGCAGCACGCCCCGGCCGCACTTTACCCCAGGGAAAGACAAGGTACCCATTGTACAGGAGGCTGGGTGGGTCTGGACGGGCGGAAAACCTCGTCCCCACCGGGATTCGATCCCGGACCGTCCAGCCCGTAGTCAGTCGCTGTACCGACTGAGCTACCCGGCCCATATATACAGGGTGTCCCAGGAGGAATGTGCCAGACTTCGGGAGAGTGTTCCTTATGTTAAAGTATACCGATATAACCCAAACCACC
>Ga0123352_10005645_pt1 | contig 18915 bp, 17 predicted proteins | sample TergutLab28metaG_FD_89700 | JGI IMG/M metagenome (GOLD analysis project Ga0123352, IMG submission 89700) | Labiotermes labralis P1 segment gut microbial communities from Petit-Saut dam, French Guiana - Lab288 P1 | ecosystem: Host-associated > Arthropoda: Insects > Digestive system > Gut ... | reverse complement strand
TTTGGGGTTTGGTCTTTAAATTTAAGATTTTTTTCAGCTTTTTCCCCGGCGGGTGGGTGTGGGGCCGGTTGGGGGGTTGCCCCCCCCCCCCCCCCCCGATACGCCACTGGGGTGAATGGCACATTATGAAACATGGAATATCAATTTAATCGAAGGTCGAACTTCTTGAGGCACTCTTTAGGTCCATCTGTGTTTTTTTGTTCCAGTAAGCATTAAAGTTTGCTGCTTTTAATTATGAAAACTTAGCCATGGGATAATGCAATGCATCATAATTGATCAGCATGCTTGATTAAATTTTTTAACACTGTCATATATTACAGTGATTATTTGGAATAAAATTAATGGTATCTGTGGTAAGTCTTGTGACATACAGCATTTCCTTAACATCACCGCAGCCATGTACCTGCAGCTACAGGACTTACTTGGGGACTTCACATCGCCATGTGTTATGGACTGCAAGATTGGCGTTCGTACCTACCTCGAGGAAGAGCTGGCCAAAGCTAAAGAGAAGCCGAAACTAAGGAAGGTGAGAACTGGTGTCGTTAATGATTTAGTCGGGCCAGGAGTGCAGAGTATGGGTAGGGATCAGATTTTCCTCTGAGTTTTCCAGGACAGTCCTGGTTTTATAGAGATCTGTCTCCATGTCTGGCAAAATCGGGTTCATGGTGCCAAGTGTCCCAGGTTTCTTCCAACTCAAAAAATGGCATTTCTGGCAACTTGCATTTTGACTTCTTTGTTGTGAGAGGAGACCTTTACAACAGTAGGACATCTATCAACCAGCCACTAACAAGGAGTAATTTGAGATGGAGAGGAAGATGTGTAGATTGGTGATTGTAGTGCCTGGACTGAGACTGTGAAAGATTAGGGACATATATATATATATATATATATATATAGAAAAAAATCAGTTAGTGAACTGAATGTTAATTGCAAATGCAGTATGAATTTTAACACACATGCAACATAGTGGTAACAAGATGCAGTGTTTAACTCCAGCTGTGTCTAGGAGGTGCTTGAAACTCAGAAAATGCGGACAATTTATAGAGTCTTAAAGAACTGCCTGATGCCAGTCTGTTTTATGGAGGTAAACCCATTGTAGGTAAACCTTGTATTCCCAGCATTTTAGAGATAAATATTACCTCCATCTTTAGAGTGAAGTAGTAACTGTAAATAAATTGAAATTGACAATAAAAGATGTGTTATTTGACAGTTTGACATGAAGCTGAAACAAGGGAGCAAACTCAGGTTTTAACAAATGGACACACCAAACACACAAGAACTTTTATCCTGCCATGTACATTTCCACTTAATGGAAGGTTTGTTCCAGTGTATTTCATAAGTTATTGCCCATTTTACATTTTAAATTTATGTTCTTTTTTGAGTTACAACTGTGATATTCTGCAAAAGGAATAAATCCTTCTTAAATTTAATAATTCTCTCTCTCGCTGTAATGTGTGTTTAGTTATAAAAACATGCATATAACATATATGAAAAGGAAATTCATGAAATCCAGAAAAATAAATTCAAGGCATGTTACCTCTATATGTTGTATTTAGTAATGTGACAAGTATGTAATGTTGCAGGATATGTATGAGAAGATGGTGCAGATTGACCCAAATGCACCCACTGAAGAAGAGCACAGGCTGAAGGGTGTCACGAAACCAAGGTTAGTGTCACTGTGTTGTGTTGCTAGTGATTTCTTTGTGAGGCAGTTCGATACAAAAATGGGAACATGATGACATTATTTTCAGAGTTGAAAAATTTTGCCCTGAAGATGGAGGCATCATGTTCCTATAAAATGCAGATACCCACCTCCAAGTCCACACTGCATCATGACACTGGTCACAGAAAAATTTATCACTGTAAGAACCTGAAATAAAGGAATGAAGAAGAGAACATTAGATTAAATGATTCAGATATTGGGAGCTATGGCAAATATATTCCAAGATTACTGCATGATTATATGCTTCAGGGAAAGAGAATGCACAGTTTTTTTAATGAAAATGAGCACTTCTAACCCCTGTCATGGTAAAACTTCTTAAAATAAAATCTTAAGAAGTAGAACCTGTGTTCATAATCATAATCATAATTATTGTCATCAACTATGACAAAAATGATGATCATGACGACGACAACAACAACAACAGCAGCAGCAGCAACAACAACAACAACAACAACAACAACAACAACAACAACAACCTCCTCCTCCTCCTCCTCCTCCTCCTCCTCATCATCATCATCATCATCATCACTAACATCAACATATGGGAGGTATTGGTCATAAGATATGTAGCCTAAGAGCAGAACGTGGTCATGGTTTTTGCAGATTGGATATTTGGTGCTTTTTTGTGGTAATACATAAAGGTACCCTGGTAAGGCTACCATCTTTGGCAGGTCAAGTCGAGTGGTGCAAGTGTGGGAATGCCGCCTTAAGCCTCTAGAGAGGCTAGTTAGTCCCACGTTAGTTTGGTCCCCCACTTTTGATGATGTTAGATTGGTAAGACCTGCCATGTACTTAATCCACTGTCGACATTGCTCTCAGGGTCTTTTTTATTTTATTTTGTTCTAATTAGTAAGAAGTCATTAACTGAATGCAGGATTTTTTTTTTTGGAACGAGGGTGCACTGGATTAATGTGAGAGTCCAATGTGTGTTCTGTCATGGACAGAATCCATCCATGAGTATTAGTTAACATATATGTGCGTGAACTGTGTGGTTTGGTGCAATACTTCCGATAGTTAGTGTTAGTTATGATGATAGTACATTTGAGGTACAAAATAGGTTTGATAAGAGATTTTTCAAGGATGTTAAAAGTTGCCCATTATGTTAGATTTCACACACTTGAGGTCATAAAACTGGAAAAATAGTATGATTTTTATATATTTTCCATGTTACTCTTCTTTTTAAAATGATTATGTAAACAAAAGTCACATATTAATGTTATAAAATCTGTCTGTAATTCTGGTCCATTGCTGTGCAGTCACATGCTGTTAGTATGTCACGTAATCCACCTTGTATTTGCAGAATATGGAGTTTCACAGCATGAGATAATGGGAAATGTGTAAGAAATTGTATTATTTTATATTTGAAGCTTGAATTTAATGAAGAAGGAATATTTTTATTTATTCACAGTACACAGATTTTCATTTGAGAGTTGGGTGAAGTGCTGTGTTCTTGTGTACATTAGTTATAAAGTTTATTAAATATGCATACATGCAAGTGGTTCCCAAATTGTGGCATGTGCTGCCCAGGGGCTGTACAGAGAGTGTCTAGGAAATCTGCAGCAAACCTTGGCTAATAACAGATTTCAATTTCACATATTTATGGAATAAGTAACATGATGACATGAAGAAAATTATGAAGTTATTTAGTGTGGTGCATCAAAATTGCTCTGCTGGTAGTAAACTAGATTCAGTAAACTGTATTTGTGAGACCCCTGTAGATTAATGGTTCAAAAAGCCCAAAAACATCAATGAAGTTGCCATAGCCTTCACTTCAAAGCAACACATACATATCAGTTATGCTGTGCTTCATTGTGTGAATACATTTTAGTTTTATTTTATAGAGCTGGGTTTTTGTCAGGTTTTTCAAGACCAGATGGACTTCAGAGTAATAAAAGTTAGAGCACACAAATGTTAGATACACATAGTTACAAATATGCAGTACGTATGTTATGTAGAAATAACACAGGACAAGACTGGACTGGAGTTGATCTAGTTATGAAGTAAGACTCTTACCTGGATTGGCAATAATATGGCTGCCATGCTGGTATTGGTACTAGAAAAAGTAGTGTGGTCTTCAGACTCACTTTTGTGTAAACTGGTTAAATAATTTAAAAGTGTATTGGTTTGGGCAACCAAATGAACATAACTTTTACTGTAATAGTAAGGAAAGTAGGTTAAATGAACTATCAAAACAAAATATTTGTTTTATTGATTTCCACTAGTTTGCCTTGAAACACTTTGATTTTGTGGTGTAAAACTTCATTTGAAAGTTGGCCCTGAAACAGATGTAATTATCCATCTCACTGATAAAGATAGCACAAAGTCAGATTTTTTCATAAGTTTAACAGTGATTCCATACTTCTTATTTTACTGCAATCCATCAAAAAATTCAGGGAGTAAAAGACGTAGTTTATATACTTATGAAAGATGTGCGTGTACAGTGTTTTATAAGTCTTGTTTGAAAGCATAGGTGGAACATAACCCAAAAAAGTTTGTTTAGTGTCCAAGTTCTGGCAGGGAACTTCAGTTCCATAATATTGGTAGGATTAAGAGTACAATAAATATGCTAAAACATGCTTAGTAAAACGTGAAGATGTTAGGAAATTCAGTTCTTCTATTTCTGATGTGAGAAATTTAAATTTGATCTTACATAAGGTGGTAAGAATATCTATTTCTGTGTCCAGAACTGTACACCAAAAATCCATTTTCTCTGACAACATTTTACTGACTGTATGAAAATGTCTTGTATATTCAGGTATATGGTGTGGAGAGAGACAATATCATCAACAGCAACACTTGGCTTCCGAATTGAGGGAGTCAAAAAGAGTGACGGGAAATCCAGCAAGGATTTTAAGACCACCAAGACAAGGGAACAGATCATGCAGGCATTCCAAGATTTCACAAATGGTTTCCCACATGCAGTGGTAAGTACAACTGTATGATACATACAGATCATGCAGGCATATCAAGATTTAACTAATGGTTTCCCATATGCAATGGTGTCACTGTATGATATACGGACATCATGCAGGCATTTCAAGATGTGAACTCAGAGATTTTTGGACTTTTTACATCATATACATTGCAATATACATAGCCATCCAAATTACTACTCTGCTAAATTGCCTGATGGGTTCAGTTGTTGTTGCATAAACCCCTACCAGGGAATATTACATGCTGATATTAGACACATTACCAGTAATGCACTTATTTATTAGGCATGGTTGTTTGCAGACATTTCACTAAGTCTAGCAACAGTGATAATTTATTTTTCTTTTTAGTACACAGTGGGTATCAGTTATCAACAGCACTGAACGTTTAGTACTACCCAGTCTTGACTGATATATTCCTGTTCTTTATTTTTGTCTGGCACACATGAGGGCCCAAAACTGCTTTCTGAACTGAGCTTGGGCTGCTTCCGGAACTCTGGCCCTCCCATAAAACAGGTGTCCTCATGTTGGGCAGTGACCAAACATGCAACTCCTAGTTGCTATAGGGATTAGTGCAACAAAAGCCACCACTAATCCTCAGCCAGGGTAGCTGCCTTCCTCCTCATGACACTAAGGCCATAGACCTAACAATATTGCCTTGCAAGATCTTATGGCCTTGAGATCCTTACCTCCCAGTGTGGCACTTCAACCTCCATCCCATGCACTAGCATACATTTTACTTGAGTTTTATTAACTTTGTAATTAATTCAGCCAGATGCAATTTGCCTATCTAACCACCAAGCATGTCTGTAATCTGATCTTGAACCAAGGGTCACTGGTGACATATAACATACCACATTTCGGGGATAGGATCGGTCCCTGTCGTAGTCTTCCTTATGCTAAAACATTTGTCATTACATGATGATTATTTACACTGAAATTAAAACAAGACGGATAACAAAGTAGTAAATACATCATATTCAAATAAGAATTTAGAAAATATGTTTATTCAGTTTTCATTAAACATGCAATACACAAAATACATAACTGGTCCCTAAAATTATAATCTGTAACTCAACAGCAGCACTGTGCAGGTGATGCTGGTAGTCATATTGCCTACACCTTGCTACATGGTATCCATGCAGTTAGTGACTCATTATTTACAGTCTGGAAATGTGAGTTATATTGCAGTCATATTTATCACTTTACATGTATCATATCTTCTGATGTAAACACAAGGATATATTACTGTATTTGATACCTGTGTTGGAGGAGGATGTACTTGTGATCCGAAATGAGTCTTCTTCCTTTGTTGCCTGTGTGTACACACATTATTGCACTTGTAATGTATGATTCAGTCTGTAATTGCCATTTTTTATGATAGTGTGTAATGAGATGCAGTGACATGTTGTCTGGTTGACATACACATACCTTTCAGTTGAACCTGCTGCCTCCATCATCAGGGCTGTCAGGAAGGTTGTTATAACTTCATGTACACTGCTCTGTGAACCTTGAATCACATATATTGTCTTACTCTTTTCAGCCAAAATATATACAGAGGCTAAAAGCTATAAAAGCAACATTAGAAGTGTCAGATTTCTTTACAACACATGAGGTAAGTTGCCATAAACAAAGAATGGACAAGCTACAACTAGTTAAGATTGGAGGTTGAGGTTAATGTTAAAATGGGTTTGCATTAATGATGCTAAGACATCATCATTTGATGTGGTGTGTGTCCCCTGCCAACTCTTTAGTCTTGTAGCAGGGTTTGCACTTGAATTGCACTACTTTGCCTAATGAAGTTTTATGGCATTCATTGGTTTCATGAAGTAGATCTGCAGATGATTAATAACTGATGTACCTGTGGTCTCTTAGTTGCACAGGACATTAACATCCCCTAGTTATGATGCCTTCCACAGTTGGGTGTCATATATCAGGTGCTTGTTTTCTCTTATACTTTTCTGCCTGTACCTGATGAGATGGATTTGTGAAGAAGTTGAAACTGGTGGGAAACAAAAGATATCTGAAAATGCAGTTGTGATTGAAGGTCTGATTGTTTGTGTATTTATCAAACATGTCAGATGTCGTACCCTAAGAGTTGGGTGTATTTGCCATTCCCAGACTGGGCAAGTATCTGTTACATTAGCAGAGGCATGGCATGTCTGTTGTGTCAGTTGGTTCATGTTTCTTAATGGAGGGTTTTTAGAATGTTTTTGCCTATGCAGTATTTCTGGTGGAAATGGTATGTAGTCAAACACAGCTGTATCACTTAAGGTGTATTTAGTGGCTATACTAGACAACTATATGTTTCAGCTTGTATTTACCATCTTCAGGTTGCCTTAAGAGAACTTAACTTAAGGTTCTACAATATACATATATAACCTTAAGTTAAGTTCTCTTAAGGCAACCTGAAGATGGTAAATACAGGCTGAAACATATAGTTGTCTAGTATAGCCACTAAATACACCTTAAGTGATACAGTTATGTTTGACTACATACCATTTCCAATTTTCCCACACACAACGGGGATGACACACTTCATCTCCTGTTGGCCCAGTTGGGAAACTGTGTTCAGCATATTACATGCTGATTTATGGAATAGACACCTGTGGGGAAGTTTACAGTCACTTAGCTAGTCAAGTAATCTATACTGTAGGAATTCAAACACTAATTACTGTATTATCAAGAGGCTGCTACAGGACTTAGTTTTGAGCCATATGAATTTAGTGAGGCATAAACTTGGCACTTACTGTCATCACAGGTTCTAAGTTCTGTATGTAAATTTATTTTATAACTTTTAATAAGAAATTGCATTGAAGTGCAAGTTGTATGTGTACTGTGAAATTAGCATTCATATGGCACTGAAGTGAGCAGAGTGGTATTGTGTCTTATACCAAAAGTCAAGTACAAGTTGCTTTAAAATTCTTACTAATGGCTTATTACACAATTTGAGCATTATCAGTTCTGTGTTTCAATTCCAGGTCATTGGCAGTTCACTGCTGTTTGTTCACGACAAGATGAATGCCAATGTATGGCTAATAGATTTTGCCAAGACGTTAGTTCTGCCAAATGGTATGTCCATTACACACTCATCAAAATGGGTTGTGGGTAACCATGAAGATGGCTATCTGATTGGACTGAACAATCTCATCAGCATATTTACTGAAATGCATGAAACAGTTAGGGAGCCTGCATCATCGCTTCTTCCTGCACCACCAGTAACAACCATTGTCACTGCAGCCAGTGATGTTTCAGAAGATGAAAAAGCAACAAGTGCTGAAAATACATGACCTAGTTAGCTTTATGTTCAGTTATGACTGTGCCAGTTGTTGGTGTAAATCGTGGCCCCATCTAGTGGCTGATGGGCAGAAAGTACCATTTGCAGGTTCACTTGGTGCTGTGAAGTTGAATGCAAGAACCACTGATATGCTTGGTGGACTGGAAGAGAAAATTGTTGAGACTCGGCCATGCTGTGAAGTGTTGTCAGATATAATTGAAGAGTTTGAGGGAAGTTTAAAATTCTTATAGTGGTTCCTGAGGATTGTAAATTATAAAATGACTTGTGGACATGTTTTGAAGCTAAAATCTTTGAACTCAGTTGTTTGAAACAGTATTGCTTGAATCACACATGCATGGTTTTAGATTGTCATATATATTTTTGTTGTGATGTGGCTGTCTTATATTTGTGTCACCTTAAAATTCTTTAGAAGTACACCACCACAAATATTCTGTTTACCTTGTGGAACTTCCCTAACTAGGGTGTGCACTTTATTCCACTAACTCATGTTGTGGCCTTGAATGCTTCATTTTCATTCCAGACAGTTTAATAATCTGTCAGTGCACTGGTACCAGTTACAGTTATCATCTGAAATGTAAACAGAAATGAATCTTTTGTCTTAATTATAAGTTCTGTGAATCATGTAATATGGCAGTGGATTCTAACTTGGAATTACAGGAGGTGACAGAATGAATTCTTTGTTAAAGTCAAAGAAGTAAGTATGCATAACCAGGACATGAATCAGAGTATGTTTACACTGTGTGCCAGGAATTCTTGTGTGTTCACTACTTACCTTTCTTCAAGCTGAGAGCTAATCTTCGAATTGCTGTACAGCATCATTCAGGGTATGGAATCGGTTTTACATTATTTTGAAGGGCCATGTTCGTTCTTTGATTAGACTGATTATGTTAAGTAAATGAAGTTTCGTATGTTGATCAGGAATGCAGCGAAGAAACTTACGATGTCTGATGTCTTGAGCTTGTTATTTATTAAAGTGTCGGATGAAGTTATTTTCAATAAAATGAACAGTATTAGTGAGTGACCGGAAGTGTATATATTTTGTGAACTGTAACACTCTGATACAACTGAATGCAACAGTGAATGGGGAAAGAACATAGATAATAATATAATACTGATGTACAGAGCAGAGAGAATTCTGGCTGATCAAGCTCAGAGGTGCTAAAACTGTTGGGAATACACTGGAAATAGATAGGGATCTGTTAAAATATTTTTTTTAAGAATCAGAACTAATTTTTTCCCCTAACTGATTTGCGGAGAGGGAAAGAGAGGTGAGGTGTAAAATAATGAGCACTAGTGGACAGATTATATGTTATAATTACAATTTTGTGAAGAGTACAAATAAATAAATAAAATAACTTGTAATATTAATTAATAACACTCGTTTGACATTCAGAGTACCATGCAATGTGATATATTCTTATAATAAAAGCCAACGAGATGCACTATTTGTCAAGTTTATTTTCATAAAGAACTCTACATGTTTCGGACAGATCTACTGTCCATCATCAGGAGTCTCAACACTGTATACACACGAATAGGTATTTGTCATACTGTCTGCTAGCTCGCTAGCAGACTGTCAACATAACTGGCATGACAGTTACCTACTGCTGTGTATTCAGTGTTGAGACTTCTGATGATGGACAGTAGATCTGTCCGAAACATGTAGAGTTCTTTATAAAAATAAACTTGAGAAATAGTGCAACTTGTTGGCTTTTATTAGAATAATAACACACCATCTCTGTACCATGCAGGACTATCAAACCTCCCCTTATTTGTATACAATGTTCTGTATGACATGTTTCAACCTCTTTTTGGTTTTCATCATGTAAATAATCCCTATACAACTTTGGAAATTATTGATAGATATACATTTGTATCATACATACCTTAATAGTGTGATACTGTATCAATTAAGACTACTTTTTTATGTGTTCAGAAAAGTTGCCAAAGGACATGTCTTTCTCAATTTTGAAAAGACTTGACTCTTGGAGGCATGAGGAAGATAAGTAGTGATTCTCAGAGGTTGAAAAATGTACACAAAAATTTAGTTTTCTATGGCCAATGACTCCTACTTGTTACCTGAAGAAGAGGTGTCCTGTGGAAATTGCTCCTGAACAAACAAAACAGTGGTTGCAGGAAAAAGGGTGAAATCTTCACCAGCAGTACAAAGGGAAGATGGATGAGTTGTGGAAACACATTTGTGAATAAACATCCTACAAGGGAAAATCTGTCAGCATGTTGTATCTGGAACATTTACATTTTATTCTTCTCCACAGCAGACCATACAAATAGCTCTTGCATCATGAAAGAGTGGAGGTAATTGGAAATTTGGTGGAATAAAAGGGGGGGGGGGATGTGGATGTTCTATTACCTAGACTGGGAGAAAAACCTAGTGGCATTTAATTTACCATGGTACTTACAATGAAAGCAGAATATTGTTTTATGGTGAATGGTACAGGTATTGAAATCTACATAGTGACTGAGGTTTGTTTCCAACGTCCAGGTAATTCCCAGAACCTGTTACAAGTGCACGGTTTTAATGCTATAAAGATTTATCGTAACATAGGCCTAACATTGAACTGTTCCATGTACTGAACCAACCGTAGTTCGTGATTATAACATCTGATATAATATTGATTGATTTGCATTTTGGTTCAAGCCCATTCTGTCCTGATGCACCTAGACCTCAATTAATGGGTCCTTTGTGCCCCATATCAATTCATGGGAGCTCTGTTCCTTTACTAAAGCTCCAGTTGGCCCCCAGACTTATACTTGTAATGTCCTCTGGAACCAAAAAGAAGGAGCCCAGATACGTGTGGGTGAAGCCAAAGCTTCACATTCACAAAGAATGTGGGCCGAGGTTTCATCCTCTGTTCCACAGCTCCTACATAATGGGCAGCCCCATTAAGTGAAGGTATTTTCTGAGGGTGTCATGTCCAGTAAGAAGGCCAATAATGACCCTGGATTATGTCCTATTAAAGGACAATAATCTAGTCCTGGCTCCTGGACAGAGTCCTGAAGTTAATTCTTGAGCCTGTCTCTGAGTATTACCAAGAACTTGCCATCATGCCTAATGCTGGTTAATCAACCAGCGACTAATCTTTCTTCTTATATACTGTCTAGAGACTCCCAAGGCTGGCTCAGGTCCAACAAACTTTTGAACAGAACTGTCTCTTGTGAGTTTGTCGGTGATTTCGTTTCTGTGTACCCCAGCATGTCCAGGTACCCAATACAGCCCCACAGCATGTGGGGAAGAGACATCACTCATCGCCTTTTGACACTATTGGACCAATGGTGTGCCAATAGAGACGTTCTGGCAGCCTGCAGAGCTTTCAGAGCCGCCTGGCTGTCAGACTGAATACTCACGTGATTCTCTGGTCTACCATGCAATTGAATTTCATGAGCACAGTGTAAGATAGCATATATCTCAGCCTGAAAACTGTAGCATACCTTCATAGAGAGATACTGAGTCTTATTCCCACAGATTGTTCATAGACTCCAGCCCCAGTCTCCTCCTTCATTCTGGACCCATCTGTAAAGTAGATGAGCCCTTTGACTACAGGAGGAGTCCCAGTTCCTCTATTCCATTCTTCTGTAGTCAACATGGTAACCCTATATTTGGGTTCAAAGTAGAATGCTGACCTCGTAACATCTACCCCCATATTAAATATGGAGTCTGACTGCTGAAGCCAGACTCCAGAGGCGATGGGCAGGTGACCTCTCCTTACTCTCTACCACTAACTCTAGGGGATAAATGCTTCCACATCATTGGCAGGAGTAGTGCATATCGCTCCTGTTGTCCTTAAGCATGCAAGTCTCTGAAATATGCTTAGTTTTTTCATGGCACTAGCCATCTGACAGCCAGGCCACCATGCTAAGGATGCAAAAGTAATGGATGGCCTAACAATAGAGACATAGAGCCAGTGAACCACCTTTGGCCTCAGGCCGCACGTCACACCATAGACCCTCCTACAGGTCCACAGCAGATTGTGAGCCTTCCTCACTCATAACTTGTATGTGCTCCTTCCAGGTCAGCCGAGAATCCAGGACTACCCCAAGATACTTGACCAACATAGAGTGGTATAAAGCCATCCCAAAAAGGTGTGGTTCAAAGAACCGTTGGAGTTACCTTCTCCTCGTGAATGCAACAAGTCCAGTTTTGTGGGTATTAACTGAAAGCCTGATATCGTCACACCGCATCTCTACAGAATGGAGGGCCCTGATACCGTATTTTGGAATTTCCCCACTGCTAGAAAACAAATGTCATCTGTATATCCATGAGTATAAACTCCACCCTCTTTGAGCCTTGCTATCAGATCAACAGCAACAAGGCACCATAGGAGCGATGACAAGACACCTCCCTGTGGGCAGCCTCTAGATACTTCGATGCTCCTGGAAGATCTGCCAAGCATCACCATAGATAGCCAGCCCTCCAGGGTAGCTCTAATCCGCCATACAATGGTGTAATGGATCCCATGTTTAGCAAGAGCAGCACACATGGAGTCATAGGAGATGTTATTAAGTGCCCCTTTTGTGTCTAGGAAAACACCCAGAGCTGTCTGCTATTGGTCAAGCGTCTTCTCAACCCAAACCATGAGCTTATGAAGGGCTGTGTCCACAGAATTCCCAGCCTGGTATGTGTGTTGATTGGGATGTAACGATATGAACGCCAAAAATCTATCTACCAGCCTGTCGATGGTCTTAAGTAAGAATGATGTGAGACTGATAAGTCTGAAGTCCTTAGGTCCACCAGAGGAGTTCCTGTCTGGCTTAGGAATGAACACTACCTTAACCTGGCACAATATGGCTGAAAATGTAGCCAGTCACCAGACAGGCATGAAAAATCATGAAGAGGGAAGGGACAAGGACCCCCCATCCCTCTTGCAACAGGGCCGGGAATATCCCATCCATTCCTGGACTTTTGTATGGGGCAAATGAATCAATTGCCCATACCACTCCCATAGGTGACAACCCTCGCAACCACCCACCAGTCCAAATGTTTGGCATGGCAGCAGCAGCAGGGCCTGCCTCCCTCTCTAGCCACTGAGTTAGGAAAGTGAATAGCAAGCAAGAGGTCTAAGGTTTCCGCCCTCGGATGGTGCATGCCTTCCTGACGGAGCCACCATAGATCACAGCTTGATCTTATGGTCCCTAGATAGAGCCCTGTGTAACCTAACTTGTCAGAGGTAGGTCATTAGTGGAACTACTGGAAGTCCTCCAAGCATCTTTAGAAGCTTCTTACTTCCTTCCTATAACTCTGCTGAGCTTCTCTATAGAGTTTCCAACTGCAGGTTCCTATCTGACAGCACTTATTACACAGTCATCTTACTCCTTTTCTGAGGGAATCCAGCTCTGATGTGCACTTCAGAGAGTATCTGCCTGTTTTAACAGGTCTAAGAGGACAATTATCCTCATACGCCAAGATTAGGGCCTGCTGAACCCAGAGAATGAGCCCCAATCCAGCCTCAACTTTCGTGTTCATCTCAGGGTGCCTCCCCAGTCTGTCCCTCAGGTCCTCCTGAAAGGAGGCCCATTTGGTGCCCCTGGTGTTCCTGATTTGACATACCCGTAAGGAGCCCTGTACAGTAAACATAATATGTCTGTGGTCCAACAAGGAGGGTTCTGATGAAACCTTCCAGCTCTTGACTCTTCCCAGAAGCCCAAGGACCTCAGGGCAATATCAATCACCTTAAGCCTAAGGCCATTACAAAAGGTGGGATCATTGCTCTGATTTAGAATTTCCAAATTTGTAGAGTTTAGAAATTCCACCAGGGCCATTCCTGTATCATTACAATTGGTGCTACCCTGATATAATATTACAGTGTCAACACTTGCATGATTCTATTGTAAAGCTAGAGTTGTATGGAAATGATTTCCCTGATTATGGTCAAGGACAGGCTGAATCATGTCAGAAACAACACTATAAAGTAATAAAGGAAGGTTCAGTACAGTGCCATAGGATACAGGTATGGTGATTTGTTCATTAACATTGTAAGTTTTTACACAGTAAATATGAGGAATTGCAAAATAAACTTTTTTTTATTGTAACAATTGTAAAGAAGAATTTGACGTTCAGGTGACTGTGCATCGTGATAAATTCTTATAATAAAACCAGCTAGATGCATTAATTTCTCAAAATTTTTTTGGAATAAAATGCTACATATTTTGGACAGTTCTTCTGTCCATCTTCAGGAGTTTTTCACTGTACACACAGCAATGGTATATGTCATACAGGTTGGCTGACAGCTTGTGAGCAAGCTGTCAGCCAACCTGTATGATGTGTACCATTGCTGTGTGTACAGTGAAAAACTCCTGATGATGGAAAGAGGAACTGTCTGAAACATGTAGAGTTTTATTACAAAAATAAATTTGAGAAATTAGTGCGTCTAGTTGGTTTTATTATACGAATTAAAGAAGGATATTCTGGATGATGAAACTTGGTGCAAAGACCTTACAAACAAGTTCAGATTTGCAAAATGTCGGTTTAGCATATGACATACTGCTACAATCTCTCTAATCTTTGGTCTGTAATTGCCTATTGGGGCATGTAAATCCTTACCCTTGATAATATCGGTCTACAGAAATGGGAATCTGGATTTGTCAAATGGACAGAAGGTATTGTATGATATGCAACAATATATGCAACATGTTTTGAATTAAGAAAGGACATTCAACCAAATATATTATAGAATGCAGGGCAGAGTGTATTTTTTTAAATAACCAGAGACCCCATATTTTTACAGTAGTTAAATTTTACCAAAAACTTGGTACTTATCCCTCTGTATATGCCTGCTTTTAGAGATGCAGGGTTTATTTCTGTGAATACAGTACAAGAGGGAGATATGATTTTGTCTCTGTAAGAAGTTTAATGAGTATTATTTTAATTACCTTTGTAGTCAGTGTGGTAAAAGTTGTGGAGGCATGTGTATGGCCAGTGCATATGTTGTAATGGTAGTGCTGAGACAGTGAGTGTCTTCTGCAGTTATAGAGATATTTATATAGCCAGCATGTTCTGCAGTTGTACAGATAAATATATTGCCACTGTGTTCTACAACAAGAGGGTATTTATATAGTCATTTTGTTCTTCAGTTTTAGAGATACCTGTGTAGCCACTGGGCTGTGCAGTTACAGAGGTATCATTATAGCCAGGTGTTCTGCAACAAGAGGGTATTTATACAGCCCATGTGTTCTGCACTGAGAGAGGTATCTTTTTATATCCAATGTTTGTTGCACGTTTGGAGATATCTATACAGCCAGTGTGCTCTGCAGCAAGAGAGTTTTTATATAGTAAATGTGTTCTGCAGTCAAAGAGATATCTGTCTAGCCAGTGAGGTATTTACATAACGTATGCATTCTGCAATGACAGAGGTATCCATGTTGCCAGTGTGTTCTGCAGCTAGAGGATACCTATATAGCCAGTGTGTTCTGCAGTTATAGAGGTCTATATGTAGTTGGTGTCACCATTTATTGACCAACATCTCTGCACCATATTACTGGAAGATGGTGTCAGTAGACACAGAAACATGTCAGAGCAGTAACTAGTATATGATAAGTGAACATAGTGTGATGTATAAGTGTTATGTTTATGAATGGTGATGTGAACGTGATGCATGGCATGTATGACATTGAGATGTAGTTGGTGCAGTCTGCAATGTGTGGAGCTACCTGTATAGCCAGTGTGTTCTGCAGTTATTTCTATAGCCCATGCACCATCTGGTGACAGTGTCTGTACTATACAGTAGTGAATTCTGAAGTTATAGCAATGTCCCCAGCCAATACAGTATGTTGTTTTGAGGTGTATATACTGTATAGCTGTGTGCTAAGCAGTTCAGTAGTAGTCTGTAGTCTGAATGTTAACAAGGTTGTGGCAGCATCTGTATGGCCAGTGCACTGTGTTGTTAGGAAGGCATCTGTAAACACAGGACTGTAGGCCATTATGTAGCGAGGGATCTGCGCAATCGTAGACTTCATCTGCGCAGTCGCAGACTTCATTTGCGCAGTCGCAAACTTCATAGTTGGAGCACATTGCAGGTGTGGAGGTCTCTGTGAACTGTGCTTACTGTGAGGTGTCTATGTTGGTAGTGTATTATGCAGTGTTTAAGATATGTTGCCAGTGTTATATGCAGTCAAGTATACATGTGCATTGACGATTCAATATACTGGTAATGAACAGATATGCACATATATTTACATTGAGCAGTTGTGAAGGCATCTATATAGTGAGGGCATTATGTATTTAGGAAGACATAAATAGAGTGCATACTGCAGTTGCAAAGCAATATCATTTCGAATTTGACATTCAGAGGACTGTGCATCATGATATATTCTTATAATAAAACCAATGAGAAGCACTAATTTCTCACATTTATTTTTGGATTAGGACTCTACATGTTTCAGACAGTATCTCTGTCCATCATCAGGAGCCTAGCACTGTACACACAGCAATAGGTATAGGTCATACAGGTTATGCTGACTATCTGAAACATGTATAGACCTATTCCAAAAATAAATTTGAGAAATTAGTGCTTCTCGTTGGTTTTATTATAAGAATCATTTCGAATGTTCTCATGGCCATATAGATGCTTCTTCATTTTGTTGTTAGCTCAGATGTAGGGGTGCCCTCTGATATTATCAGTGCTAACAGCTGAACCTCTGTATGATTCTTATAATGGCTATATGTATATATATATATATATATATATATGCACCAAAAGGCATAGCTGGGGGGGAATTCCCCTCCAAAATTGTTTCAACCTAAGAATAGGTTTTTTCTTGGCTAATGAGTTGGAGAGGGGCAAATAAAAAATAAAAATATTTTCAAAATTATTATTTGTGGGTGTAATGACAGAAAAGAAAGAGACAAACCGATCTTCTCCCTCTTTCTTAACATTAAATCATTGTGAGTTTAAGTTCCTAATACCCATTGTCAATTTGGTCCCACCTACAAAAGCTTATTGGTCAAGTTATGCCCCTGGATGTACCTAAGTATGAATGTTATCTTGGCTATACAGACACCACTCCATATTGATGGTATCATGGATGTATAGATGCCCTTCTGAATAAAGGTTGTAATGGGACACCTGTACTTGCATTTTATCATGGCTATGCAGATGCTCTTCTGTATGGATGTTACCTTGACTGTGTAAGATGCCCCATAGTAACTGTTAGGCGCCCCTCAAGATGGATGTTATTGTGGCTGTATGAATATAGAGTGCCACTCTGAAATATGAGTGTTGTCAAAAATCTGCAATTTCGGTATAATTAGGCATTTGAGATCCACATGCAGTAGTGTTGAGTAAGATGGATTCTCATTAAAATCGGTGCAGCTAAAGACATACTTTACATAAGGCTGTATATGAAAATTTTGCCCTGTATTGTACATTTCTTTCCTGATTCGGATAAAACTCTGTATATGAGATTTCCATGAAACATTGTTGGGTAGTTTTGAGTGTCATTAAAATTAATGCAGCGAAAGCCGTAACTGATCCCAGGGCGTAAATGAGATTCTTCACGTATTTTTTTAAGTTTGTATCCAAATTTCTATAAAAATATGCATCTAAGATCCTAGTGCAATATTTTTTATGTATTTTTAGTTTTTTTAAATAGGTGCACCGAAAACAGCCCGTAGTTATTGCTTATCGCAACCTGTCCAGCGATACGGTGTGGATTTTCACGAAAATCCCTTCGAATTGAGCCGAGAAAACGTTTATTGTTGTTCATGTAAAGTGCCGGCAATTATTGACATATCGCAATGAAATTCGTACGATATGTAGCGAATGTGTGTCGCGACTCTGGTATGGATTTTCATGAAAATCCCTTCGAATTGAGCCGATAAAAAGCTTTTTTGGTGTTCATGTAAAGTTCTAGTAATTATTGGCCTATCACAACGAAATTTGTACCATATGTAGCGCACGTGTGTCACGACCCTGGTATGGACTTTCACGAAAATCCCTCTACCGTAAAGGGATATACTATTAACGCCGGTAGGGAGCGAGGTTGCATGCCACATATGTTCATCTCCCAGCATTTCTATGCTTGTAACCGAGATACAGGTGGAAGAGTACATTTGTCCCTACGTAAAGTGACGTCATTTGTTGAACGATCACGCTGAAAATTAGAAAATGCGTAAGCAATGTGTGTTGTATCCGTGGCATGCGTTACAACGTTATGTCCCTACACAGGGACCTGTGACATAAGCGACGAAATACTTAAGTCTTTATTCAAACAGCCCTATGTTATATAACAAACGAGCTTATTACGTACGTAAAGAGTTCGAGTCGCGCGCCACATATTAACATTTCCAGATGACCTACGCTGGTAGCCGAGAGAGGGAGGAAGCGTACAGGGGTCTTCATGTAAAGTGCTATTTTTTTCATAACTGATTTCGACGCAATTCAGAAAGTGCAAGGGATGTGCGTTGTGACCCAAGTATAAAGTTTTAGGGTTGTTTAGGCCGTGCATCTTCCACATGAAATAAAGTGAAATGCCAACTTGATGCAACTAGGTAATTTTATTGATGTATTCTTAGCTCTACATGTTTCGGGTACATACGCCCATCATCAGGAGTATTAGATGTTGAGTTGCAGCATATGGTTTTCTTCACCGATTTTGTGGATGGGTGGTGGTCTTGAGAGCCGCTGCGTAGGTCGTGTGTGCGATTTGGATGGTGCCGTGCGATTTCACTTTATTTCATAAAGTTTTAGATCATCCCTGTACCTGTGTACTGGGTAGGAATTTTTACTAATATTTCTTTGTTGGTTGCCGTTATTCAAGCGGAATAGTATGTTAATCATTGTGTAAATCGCTCTCGACGAAATTTAGGACGTGTAGTTAGTACGTATAGAATGTTTAGGTTTTTTGGATCAGAGGAAGCGGGCAAAAATGCAGTGGGTACAGGATCCATGTCAAAGTAATGTAGATAATTTGAACAGTGTAAGACGAGAAGTTAGCAGACATTTCAGGAA
>Ga0123352_10005644_pt1 | contig 18916 bp, 18 predicted proteins | sample TergutLab28metaG_FD_89700 | JGI IMG/M metagenome (GOLD analysis project Ga0123352, IMG submission 89700) | Labiotermes labralis P1 segment gut microbial communities from Petit-Saut dam, French Guiana - Lab288 P1 | ecosystem: Host-associated > Arthropoda: Insects > Digestive system > Gut ... | reverse complement strand
TGTACCGCTGTTAAGACAGGAGGCCAAAAAGTCCACCCCCCTGGGCTCGCAATTTCATTTGCCTGTAAACCAGCAAACACTGACGGAGATAAGGGCCCTGCAAACTCCGGAGGCCCCCCCCCCCCCCGAACGTGCTGAATACTGAAATTTAATCTCCGTTCTTGCGGACAGATTTCGTTCTAATGACAGAAGGTAGTATTCTGGATCCCTGTTCCTAGATCTGGGAGTAATTTCGCTAATAATTATCGGAGGGGCCGTGACTGTTTATCCGCACCATGGTGGGAGGTACAGGCTTGTAATTACTGTGGCATACTCTTGTCAGTCTGGCTTAGTCATTATGATGGCTAGTGAACTAAACTGATTGGGGATCGTTAGCGGGTGGTAATATGAAGGCCACGACTGAGGTATGAACTGCACTACAGACAGTATTTTAGTTTCGATTAAGTTAACCGTTAATACCATCTCACTGACGTCCGGGAGATACAAGTATCAGGCAAACGTAATATCAGTTAACCAGCGCCGGCGGTGTGCGGCGTTCGGAACAGTCTTGCGTACTCACACAGTTGTTGCAGTTGCTGAAAGATACCGACTTTTCGGACTACCCTCAGCCGTCACTCAAATGTCAGCAGTCAGCGTATTTAACGCTGCTGAAAGGGACTCAGCAACGTCGTTAATTGTTGAATTAACGAATTTCTGACGGTTTTTTTTGCTTTCGTGATGTGTAATGGCGCACGCGCAGACTTTCAAAATTCTAAGTAGTAAGAAACATTACAAAAACCCTTCAGTTTTATTAAACAAGGGACGGAAATAAGCCTACTCAGAATGATAACTCAAAACGATGCGTGATTTGAGATGCTAAAGGCGGTGGTATGAATAGTCCAGGCTTCTGGGATATGGCTCTTTGTAGATTGGTGTATGGGTACCAGCATTTTGGAGGAGATTGAAATATCCTGAAGATGGAGGCTACATGCATCTCCGAAACCTTTTTATCTGTGTGACCGTCCACACGGCGACATTTCCCAGAAGAATGGAAGGAAACTTCGCGGCGCAGTTTAAAAACGTCTTCTTTTAAACGAGGGTGGGTAGACGTACTCCGACGAACTCGGCTTACCAAATACGGCCTTTGCTGCTTATTTTATGATTGCCCCGGCTATAAGTATAAAATAATTGCTCATTTTTGTAGCGTATACACTAAACTATTTCACACACTTTGTTTTAAATGTCTGTAGGCAAAGTAAAGTGAACAGTAAATCGGAACGAGAACAAACCGTAACAATTATATGATCTTTAAGTCGTCATTTCGTTTTGTCCTCTGTAAAGTTAACCTAGATACCTGGGGAAGAGGACTCTGATGAAAACGACCAATGCTAATAGGAAACGATCGTGGAATACTTTGGAAGTACGCATAGCAGTGTGCATTTCACGAAATACGAAGGCATAAGGCAGGCATGGCAGCTGGGTGTAGTCTGGCCAGCGATTTGTATGAATGTGGTCCGTTACACGTAACGTGAATGGGGGTTCTCCAAGGTAGAAAGGTTATCGTACGAGTAAGTACGGAGCGTAACCTCTGGGTGGGAATGGATCTCTGTACAATAAATTTTGCTGATCACCGGCCATACAATTATCAGATAAGCATGATGCTTACTGAATAAAACCACCTCCGTCAGGTTTGAATATCCCCTTGGGGACCTGCAGACTGTTTGTACTCCCAGCATTGATAATAAACTACTTAGGCCCTTGTGTACTGGACCAGGGTGTGTTCTGGAATTTCCCCCATTCTGCTGTATATTGTTACGCCAGTAAAGGTAATTCAGTGTTCATAGACCAGTTGTATATGCCATTGCCTGTAGTAGAAGCAGCAGCAGCAGCAACAATAATAATAATAATAATAATAAGTGTCGAAGGTTGCCTGGAGAGGCTGAAAAATATCGAAAATCTTAATTCAAAATATCCCATCGATGGTTCTTAAGGGATATGTCTCGGATATTTATTTGTGATGTGACCGTCGTATCGTACTCAGCCATGAATTGATTCTGAGACGTTCTTTTGAAATTCGACTTCAATAATTAGCTTCCATTACGTCCTGAAATGAACTATAGTATTAACAGTACGTATTTCTGACACAATTTTTAATTTGATCATTTCTTCCCCTTGTTCGCAGCGTAAAGCTGGCCATGTCCAAAAGCAGGCGCGAGCAGATATACGCCCGAGCGTTAGTCTCATCTATCCGAGAGCTGCCGTCTGGTTCTGTTGTTTTAATATGTTCGATGCTGAACTGTTTCTTCAGTCTCACCGCGTACTTCACAGAGAACACAGCAACAATGGCAATTGTGGCTACCTGGCTGGCATACTCACGCCAGGAGTGTGACTCACATGCTGTATTATGTAAAGGGCGACAACGCACATCGTCTGTTCTGTGCAAGAGCAAAGAGCAGATTCCAATGATTATGGTATGACAGAAGAGCTGAGGTGCCTCTGCTTTTATATATTAGAGTCGGATAGAAAATTTGAACTTTTGGGGTTGGAATGTAAAGATGGGGGGGGGGGGGGGGGAGGAGGCGCAGTTTATTGGTGTGCGTTTTCAGGTGAAGACGTGTCTGCTATTGCTTGTTAACTAACTACAAACGTCCAAATGATTGTTATACTTATCTCGAGTTCTGGGAATAATGGTTTAAGTAAGAGGCATAGTTTATTTTCATCGTATACCATTTGTACGTGTAAATATTTTAACTCGTTTTATATCGGTCATTAAACTCACTTCAACGTACCATTGCGCGCCAATTTGTATGTAGTGTGGTACCTTTTGAGTGGTAATGTTGTCAGGACTGGGATTATCATTTCCTTAGAAATATTACAATAATTCTATCAATCGTCGCAGATGGGGCCCGTGGCCTTTTCCCGGTGTTTCGGTAATTCTCATACCCTGAAGTCTGGCCTTTTGTATATCTCTTTTGACGTGGCTTTATCCATTGGTAAGGCACGCAGAACAAAACACCGTAGAGCACGACCTTACTTCCATGTCCTGAGTGGATTCGAACCCCCTTGTTGGAGTTCAAACCTACGCGCGGTATTTCGCGCGGCTAAAAAATAATTAGGTCACTTAATATTTATCAAGCCGATCCCGGTGGCCGCGCGGTCTAAGGCGTAGGTCTGTAGCCGCTGGCTTGCTGGGATTGCGGACTCGACTCTCGCCACGGGCATGGATGTCTGTCTCTTTTGAGTGTTTTGTGTTGTTATTTTAGAGGTTTCTGCGATCCCCCGATCCCCTGTCCACTGGAGTCCTACCGAGTGTATGTGTGTCAGTATGATCAGGTTCAACAATAACGCTCTACGCCATTGGTTCCCACGTATGCTCAGCTGATCGAATTGGATCCGCGATCATTTCGCAAGGAATCCGTGGGTACATTTCTGTAATGACTGCTCTGAAGTTTAATCATTGTTTAAATTAAAGGAATAATTTTTCTTTAACAATAATTGCGAACCTTCTGTAATTGGTCAAGTGTTTATTTCGTAGGACCGTTAGAATAATAAATAAACCCTCTGTACCCACGAAGCAAGCAACGGTCAGTTTAGTTGAGGTTACATCATGCAGTGCGTCGTTACATATGCCACTGCTTTGTATTTGTAGTTATCTAAAATTAGTCCTGCGATAATAAATTTTTAATTTTGGATGCAGATCATCTGGAAGCAAAGTTTACGTGAGGAAGGATATGAGCTTGTTAATTTTTCGAAGCCAAAAAGGATCCGCGATCAAAACGTTTGGGAAGCAGTGAGTGGGTGGAAGAGGTCAGACAAAGAAAGAAAGAAATAATATTTGTCGCAATTAACATACTGGCTGGAAAAATTACCTGAACAACAAGCAACTAGTGTTCTCGTTTCTTAACCCGGTAACTTTGTTGCTATCCAGTAGACGGACCGTATTCTGCGTGACGGTCTTCTGACACTGCTGTGAGTTGGGGTTGTACGTAATATCTGCTGGCGATATAATGGGACCATAATCCCCAACCCCAGCTTTTCATCCAGTAGTTTGAACGACTTCCTGACGTGCGGGGAAAGTTTGTACTGATCGCGTTTACTGCACTGTCAGTTGGGACAGCCTGTATTCCCGGATGAAGCTCCCGAATTGAAAGAATTTCTCGCCTTAAAACATCTGCGCCCACGAGGTTACAGAACTATTCGCTTTATTGGATTCCGGCGGGTTCTGTCCAGGGCGCAGCTCCAGGGCCGAGTACATCGCGTGAGACATAGTAGTTTGCCCTGTGGGCGTTGTTTCCAGAACTGCAGCAGAGGTTTTGTTAGTCGGTACGTAATATTAGTTTGGGTCATCAGCTGAAGAGATGAAGCAGCGTCGAATGAGATAGTAGTGCAAGCATATTGTATATTGTGAATCAACTGTAGCGTCGTATTTGGTGATAATGTGTTAAAATCTTGGGTATTAAGAATGAGCTGGAGAATATGGAAAAGAACGAGGGCGGTGTGCTTGGAAGCTGTATCTAGATATGTGCCTTAGATATTTAGATTTAATTATGGGTAAAACTTCCAGTTAAATGCATTTTTTACCTGCATTTAAATCGTGTGTTACTCTGATGATGGATTTTTCAATCTGAAACATGTAGCTGTTTGGAGTGGAAAAAATATATGTTGTGTTTTGACTGAAGATCTGTTATCTTTTATTGATTTCCACTTTGTTGTGTGCGCCGATGAATATTCTGTTTGTAATGTTTCATCTGCTTATTTGACATTAAATCACATTGTAGGTCTATATGTAGACTCCTAATCGCCGTTGGTTAATAATCCACTAGGCCTACTGCTTCTCTCTCTCCCCCCCTTTTTTCCCCCCTCCAGAACTGCCCCAAGATCTGTCATGCATTTCTTCTGCAAGTAGCGCTTAGCTCTGATTCACCCCGAGTGAGCCTCAGTTGTCATCCCTCATGACATACCGACTGAATGCACTGACTATGGGCGATTGCTGTTTATAATGTGACACAGTCTGGGACCCTGTACCTGTTATTCCTGGAACTGAAAAACAGCAGGGAGGCAGCATTACAGATTGCTGTTGTTTCCAACAGAAATAACCCTTGATCCAGGTATAAAGCCGGATGATACATCCTGTATGATCTGGCGACTACTCCAGAAATGTTGTTCAGTCGTTTCTGCTATAATGCAATAGCTACCTTCTTGTAAGACCTCGCGTTTTATAAAATCGCATAATAAAAAGAATAGGTCTTATGGAAGAAATGGTGTCAGTTCCAGCCTTATATCTTGACACTGGTCCCCAGAATCGCGTAATAACCAACACGCGTATGCGAAAGTTTCGCGTTATACAAACAGCGTTCACCCGTTCATTAATCGCGTTATAGCCAGTCGCGGTAACGAAATGCGAAGTAACTGTTACTGTCTATGCCTTATTTTGACCAAGAGACTGCGGCTTCACTGCGTCTTCGCTACAGACACTGTGTGCTTGTAAATGAGATATTGTAGGCATACGGATTATACAGTAATGTGTCACGAGGAAGGTCAGACATGAAAATACGAAACAAAACGGCGTGTATTATTTTAAGGGCTCCGAAGAATTTTGCGAATCTTTCTTCGAAGCACTGATACTTCATTGGTGCGTTTTAGTTCCTCGTCGGTCTGTCCTATGCCGTGAACTCCCTTGCAGTGCACTAGAAAACCGACGCCTGAGAAGAGTATGGTAGGGGCAGCGTACATAGATTGCGGTAGGTTCAGTACAATTACACTGGCATTAAATATCTGTAACTGGTTACAGATGATACTCAGTTCTTGGTTGTATATTGGTACACTTTTGCATGAAACGAAAAACGGCCGGCTAATGGTTACACAATGTCTGACCTGCCTGTCTATCTGTTTGCCCCCTCTGTCCCCCCTCCCCGACTTAACATTTGTTGCATTGTTATGGGATTCCGTGTCACATTTCTCCGTTTCATTGGTATGCGTTTCCTGCAGGAAGTGAAAACATGATGAGGTCATAAGAGGTTATATCTATGGATCCTTATTTTTCATCTCCTACCCATGTAAAGCTTTGCGCTTATAGGCCTATCTGGCTTCGAAGATTCCTGATGGAAGCTATCGGTCGAATTAAATTTTGGTTTGTTTTTCATGTAATATGATCCCAATTTTAACATGAAGCTAGAATCGAACTGATCAGTTTCCGGAAGAAACCCATCTACAAAACATGCATGGGCCGTAAAATAGTGATTACATTAGGAATTGCATGTTTTGTTTGAAATACGTCTCGGAGTGAGGCATATTTGACGAATTTTGATTAGCTTCCCAGAAACTCCGCTCTCTGTTGTTGGTTTAAATACGTTAGTAGGTCACGAGGATAAAATAATGGTTGGGGCAGGTCTGGGCATCCCACTATCACTGCCGTTTATTAAATTTGCCTCAAACGAGCCTATGACTTTATGCGATACATATTTCTGCGTGGATTAGTCTAATAACATTTGTTTTGTAGTAGCTGAAAATGAGCATGAGCGAGGGGTGCAAATCAGCTAAGAACGTACCTGAGAGTCATGTGGAGTCCACACTGTGTCTTTTGCTAGTTTATCTGCGTGACGTTAAAGTTATTAACACTGAAAGTTCTTATAGTAAAATCAACTAGATGCACTAATTTCTAATTTATTTTGGAATAAAACTCCACATGTTTCGGACAGTTCCTCTGTCCATCATCAGGAGTTTTTCACTGTACACACAGCAATGGTATATGTCATACAGGTTTGCTGACAGCTTGCGTTCCGTCTTGATGCTGCTCGCAAGCTGTCAGCAAACTGTAGGACATATACCATTGCCATGTGTACAGTGCAAAACTCCTGATGATGGACAAAGGAACTGTCCGAAACGTGTACAGTTTTATTGCAAAATAAAATTGAGAAATTAGTGCATCTAGTTGGTTTTGTTATAAGAAATGATCACGATGCACGGTCACCTGAACGTCAAATGACGCTGACAGGTAGGTAATAACTTTTTTTCTCTTTGACGGAGGGACATGGTCTTGTTGTCTCTTGTGTTGCCAAACACGACACCGTGAAGACATTGAGGAATGGAGGTATATCTCCAGGTATTAACCAGGGGCGTAAGTGAAAGTGGTTGATCAGCCATCCACCCCAACTTCATCGGGGAGAGAACCCCTGTACCCACCGAATAATCCGGAAACCCAGTTCGACCCCGTATCGAGGAGAAGCACCCCGGCGTCTATTGGAAATCGAACCGTTCAGACGTCAAAACATTTAATCTGTCACTGTATTAACTGATCTCTCGCAGTGCCTTGTAATTGAAACATTCACTGGTTTCAGAAGGCGTTGAATGTATAGGCTGTAATTTTAGCTGGCTGAATTTTAGGAGATAATATGCAATGCCATGTGAAATAAAGGCATTAAAACTCAATTTTTCTACATAATAGCTTCAATACCGTATAAATTTGATACAGTAATGATGCTCTTTGTTCATTGTTTTATTTCTGTATCATTTTCATGAGTGGAATGTCCCGGTGGTGGTGAAAACATTCCACAGTGTGAACAGGCAAACGTTTCTTTTTATTACAAAGCCCTTCAGCCGCCTGTAGTAACTAAACCTTTGTAAACGACATAAACCTTCTTTCTTTATAGAAAATCACAATTTGTGACTTTAAAGCGGTGCTAAAATGTAAAATGTGTTAAAAATAATTTCTCATAACCGAGACGATAACGTTCAAAGAAGAGCAATATTGCGTACCTGAAATTTTCAAAAGGATTTTTAATTGACGCTCTTTCCCGTGCAGTGGAAAGAGACACACCGTAGAGACGACATGTGCTTTCGCCGCCTGGTTGGCATTTAGCGGCCCTGTTAGTCAAATTGTGCCCTTGACAAGGCTGACTGTAAGCGCCTGGTGACAGTGCTGAAGGGACTTTGGGGAGCGTACGACTGTGATGAGTGGCTTCTGTATTGATGAGAGAGCGTGGTGTGTGACGAAGATGAAACGAATCTAATACTAATATCCCGGGTCGGGGCCCTTGATTTTTGGGAGGAATGAAACATTTGACTACTCGTAAAATGGCGGGTAGTTAACGTGAGAGACAGACCCTTGTATTCAGTGTAGCGAAATTTAAAATCCTGTCAGAAGTGCTCAAGCTTCTTTGTTATTGAATCATGTAAAAAAAAAATATTAGGCGCTTCGATTCTGGTTACCGAATCATCACAATCAGCACAATCAGTGATGATACCTGTAAATTGGCAGGCCTGATAATGGTTTGGTAATTACAGTTGAAACATATTTGTATATACGTGTATATTACTCCTTAAGTAAAGAAACTGCGTGTCTTGCCTGGTGTTTAAGTCGATTACATGAATCCCAGCAATATTAGGAACTTTCCGAGAAAGACTGTGAGAACTACATTACAAATTTGTTGTAAAATGTACTGAGAATGAAAGTTGTGGAATTTCTACATTGAACTTCCCATTTCAATGGAGACGGGGATGACCAGGGAAGAAATGAGAAATCGTGAGTCTGTAGGTAGTTATAGTGATTATGTAACGTCGAACGAAGATGGCGAAAAATAAAAGAAAGAAAGTGATATTAATTAAAAACCTCAATTAATTTAAAAATCTCAGAATCTGAAAAACAAAAACACACCTGTTCAGGCTAATTTATATTATTGCAACTGATTACATACCACGAGTGTTTATTTGTAGTCAGTCATTCCGTCATATGGAGGTAAAGGTCTGTGATGACAGTAGAAAGGCAATAACACAAACGTTGGTGGAAGAAATGAAGAACTTTGGGTTTTAAAGGAAGCGGATTATCTCGCCATTAATTAATATAAACCTATAGGCCTGTACGGTGGATTTGATGTGTGTATAGATGGACAACACATTTGAGCAGTAAAGGGAAAAGATTCTTATATACAGGTCGGTAAGTGGGTTTGTTATATATCACTGTCTTCAGGATGGAAAAATAAAACACGTGGTAACTTGAGGCCTTGTGTTCACAATTCGTTTACCTGTGATCCGCAACCCATTTCTTGCGCGTCATGTCAAATACAACACAAAATAGTATTTCGGTAAAAGACATGGTCTTGTTATAGAATAGGCCTATCTGTATGCACACGTGACGGAAGAGGGTAGTTCTATTGCATTTGATAGGTAGGCAATACAAATAGTTTAGCTGTGGTTTCATCTCTGTAAAAGTTTGGAAAGTCTTAATATTGTACTGATTATGTAGAGTAATGTCAGTGCCTTTGAAATTACCTGCACATCAGCAATAAACTCCAGACTGCTGTTGAAAAAAGAAAATGTATGCAGTGTTATAGCCACGCCCTTACCCGCTATGATGACAATGCTGCTTGGACCCACTAGCTTGGCTTTCCATTACATTGATAAATTGTACTCTGGTAGTTCTATTAAACAAAGATTCCCTGGCGAGAGGTTTTGCTTGTTTTCCTCCCTCTCAGCAGCAGACATTGCTCTCCCCAAGAATAATACATGCCGTGGAATCCAGCAGCACAAAATTTGCCGAGACATGTAGGCAACTTTACAAACAATGGAACTGTGCAGCGAAGTCTTAAACACCATTTGATAGTGAGCATTAAAATAGGGGTTATTTTTCAAGAGCTGAGCGTCAAATGGTAATTACTAACGAACTAAGTAACTAACGATAAGAGTCCATGGAACAAAGCCCCTCTAGCCGAGCTAGTCTAGAAATTCCCCGCACTCCATAGAAAATGAATGCCCGTTACCATAGTAGTCACAAGAGCCTGTCACCCTGAGCTGCATGAATCCATTCCACACCCTTCCGTCCAGCTCACCTACGTTGTACCGGTTGTCTGTTTTCTTCAAAATTTCACAGCAAACCCCTATTTCTCGTAAGTGCCACATGCCCCACCCATCTCATCCTCCTTGATTTCATCGCCTTAATAATGTTAGGTGATCAGTGGGCCTAAAAGTGGTGAGAAGTAGGCCAACAAATGGTAAAGCTGTCCATTGTGCAGTTTTGCCAAGCGTCGTGTTACTTCCTCCCTATTAGGACCAAATATGAATACTTGAGCCTGCAGCAGTATCGCTGTGGGAACCTAAAATCTCGCACAGAATCAAATGTGTTCGTCAACACCCTGTTTTTAACACCCTTTTTGTACGATTTGCACTTAATATTACGTACTAAATGTCACACCCATAAAATCAGAAGGCAAAATCATCATTTTTTAACTTCAATCTTTACGTTTTTAGGTATCAGACGGGAAGTCGTTCCCCGAATTCAGTCTGGTAGTATTTTTGTCGTCATGCTGTATTGTTTTATTGGCGTCGTCCCCAGATATGTGAACATAACAACGTTTTCAAATAGTATGTTCGTTATCTTTATGTCGTGCTAGACATGAACATGCAGTCAAACCCCACTGTAGCGCCACCCTCTCGTAGCACCCATGAAAGTCCACGAACAGAAGTTCCCTGTTATACAGTATTTCCATTTACTGCCACCCGCGGTGTACCGCCACAAACTGCAGTGAACGAATAGTGGCGCCCTGTCGAGGCTTGACTGTACTGAGTTTTCTCTGCGTCTACATCCAGACCGTCGTCTATTCTGCCCATTAGTAAAGGGTATAGTCTTTTTCTTGGTGCTTGTGGTTTTGCCCAGTAAATTAACATCGTCAGAATATAACAGAAGCTGATGTGTGCCATTCAGTTTCAGTACCTCCTGATCGCCTTGGAGCTTCCTGCTTGCGTATTTTAAACAAAAGTTGTCAGAAACCGTGTCGATAATCCATCTCGTTGTTTCAGAAAGTTCGGAACAGGAAATGTGTGAGACAGATACTCGTATGTATCCATATCGGCTTAGTGACGGTTTCATTTAAGTATATTTTAATTAAACTAACTAATGTCAGAGGTATACAAGAATGATTGACAATAATCTTCTGAAGATATGTGCAGGCGATAACAGTGACGTTCCTCGACAATTAATCCGTTCAGTTTTGTCAGCCCTTTAATAAACAGACAGTTCGTACAATAACAGACCCCTTCCACAGCTGAGCAAATTCTGCTTGTTTCAAAGTACAATTTTTTGGCTATTAATGTTGTCATGATTCCTATGGTTTCTGTGATTACCTTTGTTATGATGGCTTCCATGGTTGCTAAGGTTATCATTGAATTCCAGTTTACTTTATTTGCCAAGGCTATGCATAGTCCTGCCATAAGTTCTGTCCCAGAATTCGTGTAGTCCGCAGCTGGAGACATTGAGGCCGAAAGGTTCAAAGATTGGTTATTTTTGGATTATTGACCCTTCAGGTACTTGTGCCAAGGCAGTTTTCTCACGTCGCTCGCAGTGTTAACATGGAGTGGGGTTTAAAGAAAAACTGTGTGGCTGTGATTGCCCTTCACAAATGCGGAAAATTAGATTCTCAAATTTTCAAACTCTTGAAACAATTGAAAATTTTGCGAAATTTCGTCTGTCGGGCAATTAAATGTTATAAGGATCTCTGGGGTGTTGAAGACAGGGCTCGGTCAGGACGCCTGAAAAGTGTGAGGTCTGAAGCCGCTATCAAAACAGTACGGGAGCGGATTCGCCGAAATCCACTCTGGAAACAGAAGATCATGTCCCGAGAGGTGAACATATCGACTCAATCAAGTCGTGCCTCATCAGGGACGATCTGCACATGAGAGCGCACCTCCGCTCAAAGGAACACCTCCTTAACTCCTGCTTTGAGGGAGATCTGACGGACAAGAACAGAGCGTCCTTTCCAACGGCACGCTGAGAACGGGCACGAAAACGTCCTCTTCACAGACGAGAAATTTTTCACCTTCGAGGAAGCATTATAATAGCCAGAACAACAAAATTTGTGCTCCGACGTCCCTTGAGGTGCATTCTGAGGGTGCAGGGATGCCAACGTTCTTCCTACGTCATGTTTTGGTGGGAGGTGCCCCATCAGGGGGTGACACATCTTCATTTTTGCAAGAAAGGGGTGAAACTGGTGTCCGAGTGTATCAAGAGGACGTGCCACAAGGAGTTGTGAAACGTCTTAACATGACCTTCTACGGTCGTCAGGAATGGGTCTTCCAGCAGGACTCATTTCCAACCCAAAAGCCAAGACGACTCAGGAGTGGTTGCGGAGGAATGTTCCGGCCTTTATCAGCGCCGAGGATTGACCCGCGGGGAGTCCAGACCTCAACCCCCGGTATTATAAATTGCGGGCTGTTTTGGAGGACATGGCTTGCCAAAAGCGTCACAACAACATGAATAGTCTGAAGAGATCCCTCGTGAAAGCAGCGGCAGATATCCCCCTGGAACCGGTGCGTGCCGCGATAGCAGAGTGGCCGGAAAGTCTCAAGACTTGCGTCGGGGCAGAGGGCGGCCATTTTGAGTGACATTATTATACTTGAAAACGTAAAACTGTTGCTAATAAATTATTTGGCTCGAAACTTGGATGTTCTGTTTCATTTTCCTGCTAGGTCGCAATATACGAGTACTTGGGACAGAACTTATGGCAGGACTGCGTGTGTTTTCTTATGGTGACCGTAGTTACCGGTGTTCATTCGTTGCTCTAATTACGGCAAAGCGCCAGATACGTTCCGCTCTGCAGACATTTCCTCTTGTTTCATTCAAACCACTTTTCTTTACAAATATTAGTATAACGTGTGATTTCACGCTGGTGATGCCGGATATGATGACTGTTGTTATTGTAGTACTGTTACAAGATGTCAAGATTTACAGAGGTCTGTTCGAGCTGGTAGGGCCAATTGGTTATTGATCATTTTCAGGATATGGCCGAAAACAAACGAACACACACTTGTCGTTCCCACTTGTGTGAACGGTTTTGAGCAGTCTATTTTTTTTTTCTTTAGGCCCCTCATGTCCGAAATCTGAAAGGCATTACAGGCGGTCTTATGCTGCGTGCTTCTTTGGAAGATAGCCCTTTGTGTATAAAGGGAAATACTTCGCAAGGTGAAACATTATCAGACGCAGAGTCTGAGAAAGGGAAAACGAAACTGAGAGAGATTCTTAGCGAAATTCAGGAGCAGGCGACAATGAGAGGGAGCCCTGGTAATTTATCTGCAAGGTGACGTGGTCGGCGACAGTAATGGGTGGGGGAAGCAAGTGGGTAGTGTTTCATCATCAAGTCACTGACTGGGTGCTTCACAGAGTGCACACTGGGACGTATTCAGAGCGCAGTGATAAATTACGAGCGATGAAAACGCCAGTAACAGCCTAAATCGACTAACGCCACTTTTACTCCCAGTTACATAGTCACAACACTGGTTGCTTATTTTTGTGTCTGTTTTAATTCTCCAGTTGGTCTGCCCTAAAGCATTTATCTTTCCTGCTCCTCCGACTGAGGCAAGGGGAAGTACATAGGCTTCTGTTCAGAAAGCTTTCGAGCATTCCCATCGCTATTTCCGCTCGTCCTTCTGTTGCCATTTCTGAATACAAGCCCTCTGTGTAATTATAAAATAATATCATACTTACTGAAAATAAGTATTTGTTTTAAGAACGTTTGATACCGTCAGTATTTAAACCGATCCCAGAGGCCGCGCAGTCTAAGCTTAGGTCTGTGGTCGCTCGGTTGCTGGGATTGCGGATTCGAATCCTTCCGTGGGCATGTATGTTTGTCTCTTCGTTATGTGTTGTGCAGGTACAGAGGCCACTGCGACGGATCGGTCCGTCGTGCAGAGGAGTCCTACCGACTCTGTGTGTGTGTGTGTGTGCGTGCGTGCACGTGCGTGTGTGTGTGTGATAAAGCGCAACAATAATCCTCTACACATACAGTGGGAAGGTAATAGAGGTCAAACTAAAGATGTTTAAATTTTCGTTATCTGCCAATGTATTGTGTGCAGTTCGCCATTGACGAAATTCTAATTGATGTTAACAGAACGCAAGGCCTTAATCGACTTCATAAATGAATAACAAATTAATTAACTTCGTAGGCCAAATTCTTCTTCTGCACTCTGTCATGTGTATCGTAGAAGTTTAGTTCAAATGCGGCGTTTTATTATTTTTTAATGTAGGAACAGACTGGAATGTGTAGCAGTTCTTGTGCTTTGCTTTAGCCCTCAAGATCGCCGACTGCCATCGCATTCTTCTGCATTGCTGTCGTCAACGTAACCGGTTTCTGGCTTAGTAGTCTCTGTGAGTAATCTGTTAGTCTTGTCTTGAGGCCAGAATGCTAATACATTGCGCACTAGTAGTCGCGCATTAATGGGACGAATTTTCCACGGTGTCGTTCTGGGAATCGCGAGTTTCAATGGAAAGCGCCGTTTCGGTCTACTTTGGCTGCCAAACCTACCCCGTAATTGCCTGAACACATTAACCATCTCTAATGTTGTTGCTATGAGTATTTGCCATGTATTACACTGCTAAAAAGTCATTCCCGTAAATGAATCGTGAATGATAACCGAGTGACTAGGGAGGCAGATTGTAGGGTGTTTCTTCAGTAACATTGCTTAACAGAATGCCTGTATTGTGGACAGCCAAATTTCACCCTCGCTACGTCCGCTGAGCTTCTACGTGTTTTTATGTACAAAGTGCTGTTAAGTTCGGTGCGCCAGATTTGGTGGTTTTCCTCATGTTTCTTCTCCAGCAGCACTCAACCGCTGTCGGTGAAATCTGAATACACGTATTGTGCCTGCGCTGGACGTCTCACAGCGACGATGTGGTCGTATCGGCTCAGTGTAATCTCCGCTTCACAACAAATTTAAATCGAAATTAATTGATTTAAAAATAAAAGACAGGCGTCTTGTACGAAATAATGGTGTCTGCTTAGTATAAAAATGACGTATAGAAATCAGTACATTTTACGATTTTTGTATTTCAAATGTTTTACGATTCATTTTTTCCGTTTTATACCTCTTCCAGAGCGGATTCTCCACAAAGTGCGATCTAGTGTTTCCGCTTTCAATTTCCAGTATCCTGTCTTTTCATTTAGGCCATCCAGTAGCTTCTTACTCTTTTTCCTGTCACTTCTATCCTTTCCTGTGTCTTTACTTCAGTACCGTGTTTTAGTAACCTTCTCCTACGCAGTGTGAGACCAATCCAGTTACCCTTCCGTGTTTTTATTGTTCGTAGGATATTCCTCTCTTTCTTGACTCTTTGTCATACTTCATTTCTCATATGACCGGTCCAACTGATCTGTCCCTTCCTTCTCCGCCACTGCATTTCAAAACTCTCCAGGTATTTATGATCTGCTTTCCGAAGTGACCAAGTTTCAGTGCTGTACAAAGCTACACTCCAAATGTAGCAATTTACTATTTTCTTCTTTAAGATTAAGTCCAGTTTGCTGATGAAAAGAGTCTTCTTCGTGTTGAATGATGCTTTTGCAATGCAGTGCATCCAATCAGATACAAAGAAGAGTTCACATTTTGATCATCTTTGCAACCGCAAGTTTGCCTCTGGGTTAAGTGAACATCACGAGATTTTAAACAGCGCATTTGGAGAAAAGTGTTGAACTCGTGTTTCTTTATCTTCTTGTAATTGTACGTCGTCTGAAACCCCGTTTTTACAAACGTGACCGTATGTAGGCAAGTTTGGAACTGCAGGTTTATAATGAGTCCAGTAATTAAATGAAACGCATGTTAATCCCTCGGCACCACGGTCACATGCCGATTGCTATCGCGCTGTGTACTGCGTGCTGCTGACACGGTGGAACCGTCATCAACACGTCAGTCCGCTTGGAGTGTGAACTAGCATGTGATTTAATTCACCCACTTAACGCTACACACCACAGCGCGGTATGTGCTGTATAGACAAGTGCTATTATCTTATCACGAATGCCGCAGCCGTGCACTTCAGTTTACCATGCCATTTGCCCAAATACTCGATCGTATAACGAAAAGACCTGCTCATATTTGTCGTATTTGCGAATGTTAAAATTTAAAACTCTCTTGGAGATTACGTACTGTAGGTTCATGGGGAAACGTAGGTGCGGATACATAATTTTGAGAGTGATATATTAAGGAAATTATGATCCTGAAAAACTAGACGGTGTGAGGGTAATGTTGGCCTCCGAAAATAGGTTTGGGGATGTGAACTGAATTGGACGTGAGTCAGGGCAGTACTGCCCATTGACGGACTCCTGTGACGACCGTAATGAACGTTCATATTGTAATCACACAGGGATGTATTAAGGAACAGGTTACCCGGTTTGTTTGTGGTGTTTGCCGACAGTTGGGGGACTACAGACTTTTATTTTCTTGTTTGTGGAAGACACGTTTGTGCAGGGACCCACCATGTAGGGCTGTGTAGGTCCATATTCAAACTCAAATCAGTCAGCTATTTACATCAAACTCTTCACCATCGCTCCGTGCCCTTTCGAATACCTCTTGTTCATCGAGGTGTAGGCTCATTCGAACTTTCGGCTGTTCTAAACCCTCTTGCATTTTAATCACTTATGAGAGGATTAAGTCATACTTTATAAAGTTAACTTCATACAGGACAGTACGTAAAAAATGTGTGCAGAAACTTCTGCCCGGAGCAGTGTTCGAATAGTCAGAATAACTGTACAGGGGTTAAAAAAAAAACAAAGATGTCCAGAAGTGCACCGAACAGATAATGTAATTTAAAACCCTATATTTTAATTTTTGTGTATATTATTTTGCAGCATTTTTATATTAATCGGTACCAATTCATATATTTACGTTATTATTATTATTATTACTACTACTACTACTACTAAAGTTCATTGTTAAATAATTTAGCATTTTTTCTAATTCTTAATTTTATTTCCATATTTCTTGTTTCAGTGAAACTGGGTTTCACTAGCTCATTTTCGTACGAATGTCGAGTACTGACTACGTACTGGAAAATGAATGTTTTTAGACCATATGTTACTGAGAAACAAAATTACGTTCGCTAAGTTGGTATGAATGGACACATGTAGTGAATTTGGCTATTCACGTTCCCAGCATTTAAGCAGTCTAGCACTGTATTCACCTTAGATCAATTGGTCACATCTATTGGCTATCCTCTGTCGTGCAACACTGACCCATCTAACCAGTCTGTTGGAAGTCAAATTTTGAGCAGCCATTTATGACTCTTGAGGTTCCCGTATTCTTCCACACATCCTCCAGGCAAATACGTGTAAAATCGCATGATCTATTGCTTCGGCGTTTTTAAGTGTGATCGTGTTGTTGAAGAGGTGTCGTTAAACAGAACTACAGCACACTGATGCTGGAACTGGAAGTCGCAGAGCTGTCGGAAGGTAAAGGTGTGTGCAGAATAGCGCTGCAGGCGTGACTCGTGCTCCGACTTGACAAGCGTACCTTTCTGTGGTCTGTCCCACGTGGGAGCCCATACCCAAGCGACTAGACACAGGAATTTTCTATATCAGTAACTCGGCTGAGAGGCGGTATTTCAAACACAGGCTCGAGAAGGCTCATGTCCGTTGCGATAACTGAAGCCCCAGAACGAGTAGTTTGTTACTCGTACAGAGCCAGTAACAGTGACTGCGTGTACCACAGGTTTCAGGAACACGAGTAGGAGCGTACATGAGGTATGTTACGTCCTTTGAAACCTTTGCTACAGTCTTACACAGTCCACAGCTTGTAAAATTGCTGTATGCATTACTGAATGCTTCCAACGCCGAGTTTCTGCCAAGATATACAACTTGTCTGCGTGTTTATAATGCAGAATTAAATTGTATACTGTCTGTTTCCAGCGTAATGTTTAACCTCTAGCGTCTAGACAGCCGATCGTCCCATCTTCATGGGTCAAGAAATCCAAAGGTTTATTGACCCTTGAAGATGGGATCGATAGTCCCGAAACGTCGGTAAAGAATTACCACCGCACGCTGCGTAATAACTCAGAAGAGCGCAGGTTTCATCTAGTGGGAGGCGGAAGCCTGAAATCGTCCACTAGCGACTTACTCGAAGTTAGCAACGACGGCAAACAGTTTTCGGTCACAATTAAAAAAACTGTCTTCAGAACTGAACCAGATAATTTCCGTTAACTAGATCAATGGCTTTTAGGATTTAAAAGTTTAGTCTTTAGTCTTGTGTAATATGTGCCGTTTGATAAACAGTTTCTAAACTGTTTAACAGGCATATAACGTAAACCGCGGAGTTTAATAAGTAACTGCAGAATCACGTGCTCGGTTATACTAGGGGCTTCTGATAAGTCCTTAGCCCGACCTACTTCCCAATGTCATAGGACGGAATCGATAGTGTCGTTGGAAAGAGGGGTCTGTTCATGTGCCGAATTGCAGGCCTTTTCTTGTTACAGAGGCTGAAAGGAAGAATGTCAGGCGACGTGCGCGATTTCAACAACATAGAGTCGCGAGCTGTCACCAATTTTTTTTTCCTGCAAGGCAAGGCGCCGAAGGAAATTCACGCCATTCTGACGGAAACATTAGTGGAACATGCACCATCGTATGCCACCTTCAAAAACTGGGTGGCCCAGTTTAAACATGGTGAATTTTCCACCTTTGATGCGCCTCGTCCTGGACGACCCAAAACGGTGATTACCCCGGAGATTATTGTTCAAATTCACGAGCTAATCTTGGAAGACCGCCGGATTTCGGCTAAATCAATAGCTGAGCAACTGGGTATCTCATGTGAGCGGGTTGGGCCCATCATTCATGTGGTTTGGACATGCGGAAGCTCTCCGCGAAGTGGGTGCTGCCGAAATGCCTGAAGATCAAAAACGTCAACGGTGCCAGTCGTCTGAGCAACTTACGGATTTTTTTCGTCGCCATCCAAATGATTTCCTGTCGCGATTGGTGATCATGGACGAAACCTGGTTGTATCACTATGACCCGGAGACAAAGCAACAATCAGTGGATTGGCGGCATAGCGGCTCACCCCGCTCCAAAAAATTTCCAGTGCAAAAATCCACTTGGAAAGTTTCGCCTCGATTTTTTGGGATCAAGACGGCATCCTCCTCATTGATTATCATCCAAAGGGCCAAACTATCAACGCGGAATAGTACTCAACTCTGCTGGTG
>Ga0123352_10005641_pt1 | contig 18922 bp, 11 predicted proteins | sample TergutLab28metaG_FD_89700 | JGI IMG/M metagenome (GOLD analysis project Ga0123352, IMG submission 89700) | Labiotermes labralis P1 segment gut microbial communities from Petit-Saut dam, French Guiana - Lab288 P1 | ecosystem: Host-associated > Arthropoda: Insects > Digestive system > Gut ... | reverse complement strand
TCTTTCTCTTCAAAATGCAGTTTGTTTCATAATTCTAACGTATTTGGTTCCTGTATTATTCACATTTTATATACAGGGTGTGCTAAAATTAAAAAAATAATTCCAGCGCCAAAAGGTTAAACTACAAAATGCACGGTGTAACGATAAAGATAGTCACCATATACATTTGTGTATTTGTAGCATTTTGCCTATAAAAGTTTTAGTCAGTTTTGGATTTCTAAATCTAGACCATTATTTTCAGGGAATTTATATTTAATAGCCACTTTATGACTGAATATTCTTGTAAAGCACACTGTAATCCTGGATTCGTTCCACCATTCTTAAAGCTTCCTTAAAAAATGTTTGAACATATACATACAGAGTGAACCCTCGGGCATGGAACTTTCCATCAACCGAACCGAACTGTGCGTAAAAACTTGAATATGGCAATTACGTAACATGTCATGTAGCAATTCTGCAGAGGCCAATAATGTAACCCTCATACCTATATTTAAAAAGCGGCAACATCTAGGCTAGCGTAAGCCTAGTTAGCCCAACGCGACACAGGTCAAACTTCTTTAACTGGCGGACGACGCGTCCAACACGTTTTAGGCCTTAAATATCTTTCAGGTTTTTGTTTTTATTATTCTATATCAAAATTGTATTTTACATCCGTTGTTTTCGCAATGAAACATTGCCCATGTAAATGTCATTTTGGTCCTTAACTAAGCAAATATCAGTGGTGAATCCTGTTACGGGGGTCAGGTGTATCGGATGGGAACAGGAAGTCTTTTTTACCTCTCCTCGAAGAAATTAAGATTTAGTCACCTATCATTGTCGCAGGTAACAATAATAATAATAATAATAAACGTGATCACGCACACCTGTTATCTGCAAAAGAGAGAAACCATATCTAAAATTCGTACGAGCTATATTTCGTCACTTAACTGACGCAAAATGTTCAGTAACAACATCGTGTTCTGAGAACTGTCACATTCTTTCAGTTCCTTTTACCAGCATTCAATATTGAACAGCATTCAAATTCCCGTGTACTTTTTAAAGTAATTCTGTTCATGAATACCGATGCCCTAACTGAAAACTTTTTATCGCTTCTTTCTTTAATAGAAAATCAATTATGCACAATAAAGGCACAACATAAAATAATCAGAAATAAATCTACATTTTTAACAATAAGAAAGAGGGATTTCAGGTTTCCACCTAGTGACTGTTGAAGAAGCAGATCTTCTGGGTTGTTGCGACCTGTGGTTGGGTGATTTATTCTGGACGTTTCGAAGGCACCTATCGCCTTCATCCTCAGGGTTAGGAGTCACCGACTCATAACCCTGATGATGAAGGCGATAGGTGCCTTCGAAGCACTGGAAGAAACTTATCCAACCACAGGCGCAGCAAACCAGAAGACCTGCTTCCTGAATGCAGAAACAAGTTTGCGACTAATGATCTCTCAGCGCTGTGTTATTTCCAGTCGGTAAAGCGGCAACATTGCCGCTACACTAGCCTATCTTTCTCTACACAATTCTTACTTTCTGTCGCTTGTTCTACAAGCGAAAAGAAGTGTAGTTTTAACTATGATCGCTGTCCTTACATTTAAAGGGACGTAATGGAGAACGCCGCACAGTGCCTTCTCTCTCTCTCTTTCTATCTCACTTCAAGCGGCAAGTTTAGCAGTGTATACAATAAATAATATATGTCAGTCAATAACATGACATTTATTTATATACAATGGTGTGTATGTCGGGGCGACATGTTTCGACCTAGTCGGTCATCCTCAGGCCCTCCAAGAAAGACTGATCCAAGAGTTGTTTAATTTTTCTGCATTGTAGGATCCCAAATACTTACAAGTCTTAGTTACAATAGTAAAGGTGTATAGGCTTAAATTGAATTTGTTGTGTGAAGGATTTTAACTTAAAATTAGAGACTATCTGATATGGTATTTCAATAAAAACGCTGTATAGAAGAAATATAAAAGATATAAAAAGTATTAAAATATTTCATTTAAAAAATTTTTCACGCACCGCAGTGTGTTAAAAAGGCAGTGTATTATAAGTAACTGTATACCAAAGATCGCTTTAATTCACGGTTTTTTTTAGGATGTGAACTTTATATTGCGTGTTTTCTATTTGTCAATGATTTTAGGAGCTGGTGTTCTTCTTCTTTAATGGCGTGCAGACAAGGACAAATAGAAAGCACGCCATAAAAATTTTGACGTTTTGCTGACAGTGCATCTCAGTATATTTATCTCAGTAATTAACCAACTTGATGCACAATATTTTTGTTTCACAATAAGTTAATTTCATGCCTATACATGTTTCGAGCACATGTGCTCGAAACATGTATAGGCATGAAATAATATAGGCTAGAAAGCGGACCCTGAAGAATCAACTCATCGGCTTTCCCGACTAAACTCCCCCCCCAAAAAAAATAGATCGGGTGACCGAGGTTTTAGGATATACACAAGTTTTCGCGTACGCCCTTTAAAACCATAATGATAGGTACATAAAAGATTGTAAAAAAATTAACAGTGATGCGATAATGACCATTTTGTTAACGTAAAGTCGAATAGAGTCCTCTCCCACTCCCTCCCTTCTTTCAGATATGAAATAAAACTCCACACAAAATCAAATGCTTCGTGTTTTTGGTTGGCAATTAATTTGTCCATAACAGCCACTGAACATTGAACAAAAACGGTACGTACCTTCAGCAAGAGGACTTCAAACGAGCAGGTGTCGCTGTCAGCAGTGACTTGTACCCCTTTGTTCTCTTCATAATATATAAGATATCTTCTCTGCTTACGTCATCCCAGTATGAAAACATTGTCATAAATTCTGAGAATCTAAACGATTAGGTTTTATGTAACGACAGTACAATTTTTCATACATGTTACCGTCCTTGTTTAACACGAGGTCGGCGGGAAAATGGTGACGAGTACAAGGAAATGTTTTCTAATACTTGGTAACCTTGATCGTTCCAAATTATTTACTCTCCCGTCCAGTCAGCTCCCTGCCGGTCAAAACCGGAACGTGTGAACGAGGCCTAAGGAGAACAATTAAGAAATCTACTAAGTGCAAATAGAAGTAACAGGACACTTGAAAATTTCCAGGGCCCTAGCGGGAATCGAAACCGAAAACTCCCGTCTTGTGGAACACTGCCCAGCTTATTAGAAAAACAAAGTATCACAACGAAGGTTCTGAAATTTTTTCTTCCTCTATAGTTTACAACGATAGGTATGACGTCATAAACACGTGCCGTGGCGTCTGTAAACCAGGAATATTAAATCAGCAGGTGCCGTCTATGTCCACCCCCAATCGTAATAATTAGACGACACATAATTACGTTACAGGACAACGTCATTATAAACTTACCCACCAACCACCACCACAGGCATGTCTCATTTCACTGCTGGCAGTTAGGCGTCATTTGAAAGACAACATACGAAATGTGTTCAACGAGTAAGGCCAAATTAAATGGCAAGACATTAAGACGTTAATGGTAGCGCATTTGTGCTGCTCAGGTATCATCATTTTTCCAACGGGATCCTCGGCATATTGATATATTTGTTCCATCTTAGCAGGAATTTAAAAAATTCCAGTGGAGTAGACTTGCCATCTTGTATTCGCAACCTTTCACAAACAGCCATTTCCACTTCACTATCACAGAGGAATCGGCCAAATCCCAAGCGACCCGTCGATTCCTCAAAATCGGTTCCTCACTTGTACGGCGTTCCCATCCGTCGTTGACGTTCTCGGCTGACCGGCGCGATCATCGTCACGGATAACCGTTCAGCTATTTTTCGAAATCCCTGCACGATTTTCTTTCATTCAAATAACATTACTACTCTTATTAATCGGCTGCGAATTTCAATGGCTAACAGATGCTTCTCCCACGAAACCGCTTCCAACACCAACTTCTTCGGGGGACGAGGTTTCCCATGTCGCTGCACTGCACATCACCTTATCCCCTGAACAGCATCCGACCGACTCTTACACCATCTGTTGCATTTCACGGACACTGCAGTCGTTACCGCTACGGAAAGATGAAATGCTTAACACAAAATTTAGGAACAAGGAAATCCTACTTATTAAGCGCGCCTGTACATCTCCAAGAAGATGTTTTAATTTTGTATTACGGAAAATTTAATTTTGTATTATGGTAAATATACCAACGGTAATCCAGTTTCTTCAAAATTGTCATATTTCTGAACGTCTCTTGTAAATTTCGTCTCTCCGAGCTTCAAAGCCATTTGGAACATGGCAGTTTTACATGCGTAATTTATCTCAACGAATCCAGTGAAAAAAAAATGGTCAGAAATTAAAAATGCCAGCAGAAATTATTGGTATTGTTGGCTATTCGGTTTTACTACGCTTTATCGCCCGTCTGAAATTAGAAACTGCCACTGCTTGCTGAGCATGTACATGTCTGATACGTCTCACATGCCGGCTGAGTGCCATTCACATTCCGTCAGTCGTCTCGACGCGCTTAAGAAAACAATGAAGCATCGCATGGATTCGGGACGTATATGTCCTCAGCCGTCACAGGTGCGGCACGATTACATCCACTAAATTCCTGTAATTTTGTATGACAACTTGAGGCGCGAATCTCACAAACCTTACGAGCCCCCACCTCAGTCACGTGAGACTCCCACATTCTTGCGCCAAGTAATATCAGACTAGGCTCGCTAACGTTATCTGGGCTTGAAGCTGGAGACTTTGTGGAACTACTACTATATGTGACATCGCTGACAGAATATCCCATGGTTTGTTCTAAACTTATCGCATACCTGATGCCAAGCATCAGGATTTAAAACTGTTATTAATACTTTCACTGCTTTCAATTAAAGCAGTGCTCCAAATTCTTGAATATTATGCATGTCACATATCCATTAGAAAATTCTGAGCAAGGCAAGAGGAAAGACAACCTTTAATGAAAAAAACATAAAACCATTCTTAGCAGCTTCATTTTATGACAGATTAACAAAAGAAGCTTGTTAATACTTCCCTGCCGACAGAATACACAACATAATAATACTATCATTCCAGATTTTCTGTACACCCCTGTAAATTTTCAGTGTTCACCATGTTTAAAAATTCGAAGTACCTGGATAAATAAATAATTTCACTTTCAAGCCTCATTCCCCTTAACACAGAAGTCATGTGTCAGAATGAATAAAATATTCAACTTCAATTTTAAAAAAATATGGAAGCAATTATTTTCACACATCCAGGGCTAAATTTAACTGGGAATGTCTCAGAAAGCATTTTTGTGGCCTTACCTCTCAGTCAGTTCTGCTTTAGTTAGACAAAAACTTACCTGGACAAGTGTCCCACTGCCATAAATGATATATGCTAAGGAGAAAGATGAATATGTCACATATGTGGAGAGGGGTTGGGGGGGAAAAGGGAGCTGCTTACTATGTCAGAGACACAGTGCTGCATATGTTATTTTTCTTTGGCTTGGTCGAGGTCTGATGGCTTGATATGGTACAAAAGACACACAGGATCTATCTAAAATACTTGGGAAAACTTCAGGAGCGAGTCCCCCACACCTGAACAAGGAAAAAATTTTATATCAATGTATGTCCATGAACAGTCTCAGAGGTACAGCACAACACCCTTCCATGTCAATCGTTTAGATTTTTAATTCTGGAGACATTTGAACACCCTAGTGTATTCAGCTCCAACTGAAATAAAACACACTTTTCATTCATGTCAAGCCATTCACAAAAGATGCAACAATCCATGATCAGATGTGTCCATGTGTGCACTGATTCAGGTGCAGGACATTTTGAGAATCTGTTGTGAATTGGGAAATGATGAAAAATAAGAATTCTTTTAACACTTAATAAATTGGGAATGTGTACTGCACATATATTATGCAAGTTGTAAGTAAAATATTACATAGTTAAGGTATTTCCTGTTGTATATATATATATCTTCCAATTAAGTCAAAAATCACTTATTTCTGTACACATGTTTAATGTTCCTTTTATATTCAGTGGAGGGGAAAGAAAAAAAAAACAGTGCATGCTAAACCAGACATTTTGTCTAAATGAGGATGGCACATTTGTCTAACCTACAGGGAGTAGTATGATATAATTAGAAGACTAGGATGGCCAGTTCATATCACAAGAATGGAAGAAGAAGGGATCCCAAAAAAGACTTTTTAATGTGAAATTTCACTACACAAAACCAGTAGGAAAATGAAGAAAATGGAAGAATGTTGTCCAGATGGGTGCATTACAGATCCTAAAAACATGAGGATGGAGGAGTTGAGGGGGGGATAGGGATGAATGGGTCGTAGCACCACCTATAGTTGGCCGGAAGGGAATGTAGTTGTGTGTGTAGGAGTATGGCTCAAGATTTCAGGTACAAAAGTTACCTTGCCCCATGTCATCTAAATACTTCCAAACTCAGGAAGTTAATGACAATTCACAACGCCCATCAAGACAACCTGATTCAGTGCTTCTTAAATGCCCATCTCCCACCATTCTAACATCTCTGTCAACAGATGGATGCACCATAAAATGTAGAATCATTCATACTCTATTGACTTCTGATGAAGAAAAAATTCAGTACATTTAGAATTTACCTCTATTTCCAAAGTCCTGTCATACCTTATGAAATGTATTGTCACTTTACTAGATCGTGAAGATGTGGTAAGAGTTGTATGAGTAAAGAAGATGTAGGGGCCACAGCTACCATTACTTTGTTTCTCATTATGTGACCAAGCTACAGGAAAAATCTCATTCAAATTATTACCTTTATTCTAATAAATCTGTTCCATCCAAAGCCTTGCCTTCTACATGAATAGTTACAATAGCCTTTTAAAATTCACAGCTAATAAAGAACACAATATCAGATGAAAAACAGTTAGAAAAACAGCTCCTGGGCTAAAAAATTCACTATCCCTCCTGAAGATGAGTGTCCAGCTAGGAGCTGCTTTTACGTCAATAAAGGCTTACAAAAATATCACATCTATTGTATGTCACAGACATCACAACAACATAATAGTGCTCTTTCACAAAGTACAGATCACTATGACTGGAAAAATGCTGATCTCATTATTTTATAGATTTTAAAATTAAACTTGTCATGTTCATTTCTGGGTTACATTTATAAATCAATGTTTTGCACCTGATCCACTAATTTATTAAGTGAAACTGCCAGGTTATGGTAACTGTAAACCCTGATCAAAGTTATGTCATAGACAACCAATGCTGAAAACACATACACCTCACAGGATGTACAAACAGTCCCATTAACAAAGGTACCCGATACAAATAGTAGAATTTCAGATACAGCTCTTACACTTGGAACCTCCCCCCAAAACTCTACGTTAATATTATGATCTTACACATTCTCTGTAATTTTCCTTCTCTCCCTTTGCTCAACCGAAATTTGACCACACGACTACATTGATCTAGAAAGGGTTTCTTTGAGTTACTCGATTACACAACATTCAGCAAACTGTTTGCAACAAAAAAATATATACATAAATGACTGTCTATCAGCAAAACACTTCTTTTTCTTGACTCCATATGTCTATGTTCCCCATTAACTCTCTTTATAACACTGGTCAACATTGGTGCATGTCGAAGTTCTCCACACCACAAATCCACAAAACACTGAACCGCTATACAACGTATAACTATGAGAGACCCTGATCCCATCACTTTTATGTACTACCATTACTGTTTTTAGCTTACATGTATTTTAACACAATTGCACTGTGCAGCCAGCACATTAAATGAAAAAATGAACTGAATCGTACTTATATGTGTATGTCAACAAAATGTAGCATACACACATGTTTTATGGGTTCAGGCATGTTTTGTCACAACAGTCTACTATTTCATTATACAGCAAATGACAATAACGTGCCAATGTTACAGCACACTTAATGAGTTCGGGTAAAACCGGGAATTCAAAGTGATGATAGTGCAGTAAGAAGAAAGGGGAAATCTTATCACATCCTAACTGATATCTAACTGAACTGTTACATGTTTGACCCTGCTAGAACTAAAGATGTGTATGATGTTCTATTATGATTTTCGTACATCATACAGTTACATAATATAACCAATATTCATTACCAACTGAGTGATACAGCAATTTCCCTCGAAAACATGCCACTTATACCAATGACTGTACTCTGGAAAGGCTTTAGTCCAATGTATTTTTGTAAAATCTGAATCTCCCTCTCCCCATATTGCTACAAATATACAATACGCACAAAAGTAATCATACCTGAAACACACAAGCACGCCCTGCTAATTACGGCAATATCTTGAATAAAAATATACTGCACACTCAATTCCAATGTAGTACTGGAATCAAAATAAACAAAAACAATTCAGAATATTATTAGAAAAATGTCTGAACTGCTGTACTGTTATGTAAAACCTGGTTCCATTTCTTTTTCATCACATTCTAACACTCTGAATCAGAATGTGTCAGTGACTTTCCCAAGTAATCTTCATTGTTTATAATACCCTGATGAGACTACAGAATATGGCACAAACAGTTTTCCATTGTTGAACATTTGAAAAATTCATTTGTGTAACAATTCTCTTATTAAACATCTAGTACACATTGAAAGTACAATAAGGTGTTCTCATGATAGCCTGTTTGTTCCACGAGTAATTGGCACAAAAAACTAACTGAAAAATCATTACTCAACATCTGACTTTAAACAAAGAGACACTGTTCAGTGATAATTGGATAATACAACTCTAAAGTTCAAATGTGTATTCGTGCCAAGACAACACATTAAAAGTAACTTATGCTCACACCAAGATTTGAACAGGCATATTTCATCTCTGCCTCAAGGCTAGTCTCCAATCCACTTGTCTATCAATGAGTGTGGGAGTCTAGGTGATGTAGCCTTCGCCAATATTCTGAGGTGGGCCCTTGCCACACCTCACAGAAGTCACCAACACTAATCCACGTTTTTCTTCAAGCTCAGCAGCCATACTGGCATCTTTACTGACATAAATAATTGTACTTAATGGAAAACAGCAAAAAACCAAGCACCAACATACACCAAGAAACAGTACATTATGGGAACTCTGATCCAAGTTGTTGCTTATGTCACTTCCAGTTTCTGATGTAGGAAAACTTGTCAGTTTGATCTCTGCTGCACAGTATGTGCAAAAAATTTATTAACCATAAATCAAAACCTCCCACATTTACGTCATGCCAACTTTAACAAAATTTCTCCTCTTAACTTTTTGATATCAAGTGTGTTACCACTACACCATGCACTTTTATTCAAGATACTGTAGTAATGTATTCACGACTTACAGATTATTTACTAATGAATGAAAATTATTTCATACTTTAAAATCTACACACACACAGTTTTATCACATATGATGCAGGCATTTTCTGTCCTCATCAATATAATTATGAACTTCACAGCTGGCATCCCTTTTCTATTCATCAGGTTATCAAAGGTCTAATCCACCATTTTGTACACATTTTTTATCTTTCAATCAAGTAACTGTAACAGCAGCAGCAATAATATATCATACATATTTCAAAATACACCGGGCAATCCACAATATTAAATCATAAATCTCTCAAAATACACTGGGCAATCCAACAGCAATAATAAATCATAAATGTTTCAAAATACACCAGGCAATCCAACAGCAATAATAAATCATAAATGTTTCAAATACACCAGGCAATCTGGGTTCCACTATTTCACTTCAGTGGTTTTACTAGCAGCATTTGCAGAGGCACATGTGAACATTACACATATACAAAAATATATATATATCCTATATATATATATATGAAAAATTTTATAAGTTCACATTTTAAAAGCAATATGTCTGTACCATGGCCAAATGTGTATTAAGCATTACTCTAATTTCCCAGTTGTTCTTAGGTGCTAGAGGAATATTACAACTTGCACAAAGAGATACACAAGTAACAGAGAACAATTTCTTATGCAAATATTCCTGTTCTGCAGAGCCAGAAACTTAAAAATACCATGTTTTTTTACCACAAAATTAAGTACCTTTCAATGAATAGCTGCTTGAATATCATATGATAAACTTTAAAACTAAGTAATGAAATGTTCCTCTAATAAACTCCTGAGTAATGAAGTATTATTACAGCAAAATAATTTTTTGGAACCCAACAATTAACTACATATCTTTATGTACAAAATGCGTCACTTGAAGAAACTACAACAAAAATATCAGTTTAAGGTACTAAATATATATATACACACACACACACACACACACACACACCCATGAAAAAGAAAATACACTCAATGTAATAACATTTATGAAACACAATCATTAACACACTGCATACTTTACATAATCTGCTGCAGCATGTGCGAGACAGAGACAAGAGTAAGAGAAAGGAGATATGAATGATCACAAGCCTATTCTTATTATAGAAAACTATAAGAATGTACACAGTCGTCAAAGCCACAGTGTTTTGTAGGACAAATTCCATGAATACCTTCACATAAAATCTTGTCCCCAACCCACCTGCAACCCAAGACTGATGGCCAAGCAATGCATTCGACCCTGCTACCCCAGAACAATGACACTTAAAGGTGCATTTACACCGACTAATTGCTGACTTTAGCCAAATCATTAACACCGCAAACTGAAACCAGGTTTCCACCTTATCAGTCAGTGAGCATTTAAAGCCAAGTGCAATACAAAAGACATGTCTACTTTGGGTCATATGAGTTAAATAATGCTATACTTTGCCACAGTTCTTTTGCAAGCAATTCTAGTCAAGTGCAGTACACTCTCCTTTTGTTTAATACAATCACTGCTGTACGAATCACCTCCGTGGACATCCAGATTCTCACCTATTTTAATAACCTGCAGATTATTTGTCTATTTTGCTGTTAGTTATAGCAACGTGTAAACAGCAATTGTGCTGCCAACAATAGCAACAAGACTGAAAGACAAGAACTGGAAGAGATTTAAAAAATAAAAACTGACATTACATAACTACATATGTGAGCTGGTTTGATGCAGTTTCTGTCAAATGGAACTGAAATGACAAGTGACAAAGTAAACCTTATCAGCTCTGGATTCAGCAAGCTCTTCAATTGCTGTTCAACTCAGATGGACCCATGAAAATGTGTGTAAAGGCCCTCTGCTTTCAAATTATACCCCTGACGTGTATGGCATACTGTTACAGATGATAGCAGCACTGAGAGACAGAGCAGTTGTGTACCAAAAAATACACATGCTTAAAGAGAAGGTGCACAGAAAAAGAGAATAAGAAAAAGCATAATAAAAAAGCATGGCAAACAAGCACATAATCCTGATATCCAAAGATGCCATATTTGTACAACAACTTTTCAGAAGGTAAAATTTTTTTATGTTTGCTGCAGAAGACCATGTCATGTAATGAAAGCAGTTCTGTATTCTATCTTGTACTGCAAACATCCATTACCTGCATAGTGTAGGTAATATTTACAGCAGAAAAGCAATTATACATGATTAACAATAATACTACATTAGTCTGACCCATCATCATCATTTAGTATTTCAATAATGTATTAAGACTTTTAGTGAAAGTGTGATAGTGATGTCTACATAAAACTGAGCAGTCATTTGGAGCCATGCTGTTAGTGCATCAAATGTTTAATAATTAATTAAATAAACATGATGCTTATCATTCACACATTCAAGTTATTTTGAATATTCTACACATTCGTAACTTTACTGATCTCTTAAAAATCTATGAGATCTATCACTTCACAGTTTCATTCCTTACAAATTAAGTTGTGCAATAAAATTTATACATTAACTGAAGAATGAAAATGACTCAATATGGATGCACTTAATACTGTTTTCTAGCAACACTGCGACAGAGACAACAAAACTCCGTGTAACCATTCAGGGAAGACGTAGGATATCAATTCAAACTAGTAATATCTTACATAGAAGCATTCATTACCCAATAGCATTCTTAATTTGCAATGGAAACACCAGGACCTGGTCAGTAAAAAGTGCACAGTCATGTGCTCACATGTGCATTTGTCTGTGTCTGACCAGCTTCTCCCAGAGAAACCAATGTAAGAAAGCTCTAACAGCACTTGGTCTTTGGAATTAAAAAATTATAATCAACATAAATAAGTATTTGTTTCATGGTTTCAGTATAATAGAGCCCTGCTCCTTTTCGTCGTCAGCTATACACCGCTAAATAAACAAGAAATCAAATAAAATTTGGCACTATCCTCTATTCTGAATCATTCATCAAAACACCCTATATTCCAGCCACACTCTTCACACTTATGATAAGCATCATTCTGTTCCCCAAATAAATCTCTTTTCATTATAGTTCTGATATCCTCTGAATAAGACACCTGACTCTTTAAATATAAAACCTCTTTCTGTGTCCTACCAAAACTAGGTTTTGTTATACCATTCAGATGATACACAGTCTGCGAAAGAAAATTTTGTTAGCCATGGCTAACCAATGCTAAAATGTTGCATCTGTAATCATCATTTGATACTGTGTAGTCTGTGTAGTCACCCACCTTCAATTGTGGTATTTAAAGATTCAGATAAATTGCAAGGCATCAAACACTCATATTTCAACTTTGGGTACATTTTATATGTTCAAGAACAATAATCAAAGAGACAATTTGGAGTTTTCACAGCAATAGATGTTCATAATGCAGTGTTCTGGGTTGATAAAACATAGTCTTGTAGTGGGGTACAAAATTTTGGAGAAACATACTGCCTAAACCTTAATGGCATATACCATGATGACAGCAGCACTTTCTTTGGAAACACTGCACAGTGCCATACCACAGTAACAAAATTATTGAGAATTGAAGAAACAGGCCTTCTAGGATATGACACCACGTCAATTTGTACATTTACTAACATTTCAGAGGAACCTGCTGCTTTCATTTTCAGGGTAGTCCAAGAACTTATCTTAATGATACAGGCAGCAAACTCTTTCTTCAGGATAGTAAGAACCTCTAATACCATGTCACTGAATTATGGACCACTCATTAATGATAATTGTCTGCATTCTGATAGAATTTTTCAATGTGGATACAGACAGTACATATTATACACAGAATTCAATACCAGTAACTGAAGAGGTAAGGGTAATTTAGCTAAAAAAATACTGGATAACTACACACATTACCATTATATTATTAATAAGCTCTTGAAAGCAAATGTTGAATGTGCCTGTCTGTACATTTTGTTTCTGAAATCTGCATTTGCTTAAGTTTTAAAAATTAATGTTTTGAATGAAGGTTATGCAAAACGTTAAGCGTGAAGTAAAGATGTCTCCGTGCATGCCATGAGGGCACTTGGGGATATGGAGGTACAGTTGCATTCATTCATTCTTAACTTTGACACTGAACGGCAGCCACTGGTCAGCTGCATGCTCTGACCACATCACCCCCAGGAAAAGTTACTCTGGTCCCATTTGAATAGGAGACTAGGTGGGCCCCATAGCCATTTTGGATGCTTTGGAAAAAAGATGTCTCATATTGCTACCATCAATCATATCATAACTCTTCACTTTGCCAGCTTGTACCCCAGTCATTAACTATTATGTCCAGTTCCTGCACAAAATATGTACAAATTAAAATGAGGACTGCCTTCTGTGCACTTTTAGCTGAAAATCTTCAAATTGATGAAATGTGATTATCAGACATACCAAATCCAAACTCCAAAGAGCAATAAATTGTTAATTTTTGCTGCTGTGTTGCCATGGACAATAAAACGGAGTTAATACAGTACAGTTAGCTGTGTGCACTGTACATATCACTCAAATTTCTAGTACTAGCTCTACCATAACATGAAGTATCTACCATACGTCACTAAGTGTCCGTTTCGTGGACAAAGAATGCTATGCAAGTTGTGCAAGTGTCTTTTTACTATTCGTCTGTCAAGTGCGTTTCTTAAATACATCTTATTTTACAATTAAGTGAATCAGCTTTCTGCTCACACTTTCAAAGAAAGGGATTAGTAACATGATGTAAGAAAACTGCAACCACTTACAAACCAGATGGCAAATACTTAAAATTTTCAGTCAGGAAACCACTGAAATTATAATAAGTCACATCATGGAAATCATTTGGACTGTAATAAATTATTCACCACAATACACTTTCCTTTGGCAGGCACTAATAATATATAGGCGGAAGTTCAAGAATTCACTCCGTGCATGAAGAATGACTGTGTGTGTGTGTGTCTCTGGGCTCTTACTCCATGAAGCGCTTTTCAGTCTTTTGTTATTTCTCACGCCCAATACCTGAATGAACATATCACCCTGTAATAAAATTTTGATACATAACAGTTTGTAACAGATTTACTTAAATGGTATATTCAATCCATGCTCATCTGTGCAGATAACACTTACACCTGTTATATTAAGTTTAACAAATAATTCTGAGCCACAATGTGACTGTGCTATGGATATTCCTGTTGCAGAATTTCACAATTCCAGAAATAACCATAAAATTCAAGATACAAACACAAATTCCCACTAACACACATTCAAAATAGATATTAATATTTTTTGAGGATAAAGTGCAAAACAACAAACTGAGCCAAAAATACCACCACCACCACCCCCACCCCCCTTCTATTCAGATCACACAGCAACAAGTGTCATAACGATGGCTGAGAGCATGGTTGCAATTCATACCTTATCTTAAATTGTGCAGTATAATGCCATTATTTAAGATTTGTGAAAGGAAGCCATCATGTACAAGTTCACATTTATATTTGTGTCCCTGTTATCGGCTCTAATGGGCAAAAAATGGTTTTATTTCAAGTATGGACCACATTTCTGTAGGAATGTATCGAAATTTAAAACAAAAGCGTGAATAGAAAGGCGGAGTTCACACTGTGGAATATGATGACACAGGAACATTTTCGTGAAGATATCCCTGTCATAATGCAGGCACAAACTGCACATACAAATTACAAATTCTGAGAGACATACAAACAGACACAACCAGCCTACAAGTAGAGGAATTCTTAAATATCAGTTGTAGACAATAAACTCCACAGAACACAGTCCTTTACAAGCTGATACTTCCTTAGTTTGTTTGTAACATTTTGTAGTGTACTGATTTTTAATGGTAAGGAGCTGTAAACCCTGTACTCCTCACCCAATATTGTGCGGGTGATAAAATCGAGAAGAATGAGATGGGTTGGGCATGTGGCGCGTATGGGTGAGGAGATGGGGGTGTATAGGGGTCTTGGTGGGGAAACCGGAGGGAAAGAGACCACTGGGGAGGCCTAGGCGTAGATGGGTGGATAATATTAGGATGGATCTCCAGGAGGTGGGATGTTGGTATATGGACTGGATTGGGCGGGCTCAGGATAGAGATAGGTGGCAGACGCTTGTGAGTGCGGTAATGAACCTTCAGGTTCCGTGAAATGCGGGGAATTTCTTGACTAGCTGCAAACCAGTTAGCTTCTCAAGAAGGACTCTGCAACATGGAGTAAGTAAGTAAGAAGCTGTAAACCTCTCACCCAACCCCCAGGCTGGACAGCCAACTTTGCTGGCAGTCACCCTCTATATATGGAGGCCATTTCCTCAACCCATAACATCAGAACAGGCCATGCAGCAGGGACAGGGACCCACAACATATATAAAGACCATTAGGTGAGCAAATCGAACCTTAACAAACTATGTTACACCTTAAACAAGATTCCCTATTATCATTGTTTAGAACATAGGCAGTAAGAAAATTCAGTATTATCACTCTGGTAATGGTGTTTTGTAAAACATAAACCTCTTTACATGTTGTAAGAATGGTTTGAAATGGCTAGATAACATGTCAGCAACATTCAAAATTTACTAACAAAAGCTTTTTTTTTTCTTTTTTTTTTTAAAATAAAGGCTCAAAAGAAGGAACACTTCTGCATGTTGCATTTAATTTAAATCTAGAGTTTTCAGTTCTAGTTCCATAAGCCAACACTTAATCAGGAAGACCATGGGCTACAATCATGAAACATACTCAGAATTAAATACAGTATATGACAAAATTCATATGTAATTATGGATAATTGCAGTTTCGAACCATATACTTCAATCCATTCAAATTAGTGACAACGTTCTGACATGAAAGCCAAAAATGAAGAATTACAGATACGGTGGCTATGCTTCTGATTTATATTCAGGTGTTCGATTCAAATCTCAGCACAGACACCAAATATTCAGAGTTCACTTTGGTGTGTGGTGTTCCTCAGCTTGTGCACTAGTCATTAGGCCATTACCACTTCATTCACATCCCCATGACGTTAAGTGATTGAGATCAACTCGCATACAACTCGGCATTAAACAACCTCTGAATTTATTACACAATACGATACTACCATGAAAGCCAATGGACCATCTAAGGGCTATTGCACTTTACAAACTCATTAATGCTTAATGGCGGAATACTCCAAAACGACATTCAGATGAAATACACTCAAAACCAATATGAATAAACTGTTCTTCAGGCTTATTTACCTATAGAATAGTTTAGAAAGTTGGTAATTAATGAAAGAATGTTACCTCCAAGAACAACACAGTAACACGTTTCAGTATAAAAAAGATTAATGAACTATGAGAACTCTCCACAATCTTCAATTAAACTCTGACTTTAAATTCATGCACACATCAACTGTGAGAAGGACAGTATGGCCAGAAGCATATGGTCTGATGCTGCAGGATATTCTAATATAAGTATTAAATCTAACAATTTTCTATAAATTTCACTGTAAATTTCAATGACCTACCATCTAATAATGTTAATCATTTTTACAAGAATAGTAACAGTCTTCGAATTTTAAAACAAAAAAAAAATCACAAAAAATCACTGCTCAATCTTGATTGTTGTTATTTTATTGCTACTAGTACAACACCACGAGTCACATTACACGTATGTAGCTCACAGAATAGAAGATAAAACCTTTGACTCTATGATATTAAGCGTACTGTGCATGAGCCACAGAAGAGTAAACTACAAATTTAACAACCAAGACGCAAAATTAATCTTCACATGTAAAATCTGTTTCTCCTAAAGGCGTAATTGTAAAACTGAAACTGTTTAGGAACAGCAGATTACCAGCAACCTGCCTAATACATTTTCATTATATATGAATACTATATTATGCATCTTGTTTGTTTAATATTTGTAACACTGCAGACCCTGAGCAACTCCCATTATCCATCCTTCCTGTTACTTAGGCAGTTCAGCAAAATACTTCCTCTCTCCCTAAGATGACTCAGGATCACAGCTTTTTGCTTGGACTGGTGACCCAATATTAATCACTCCTCACAGACAGAAGATGATATTTTGAATGTATTCTGAACACAAACATTTTCTAAATGTCCAACAACAATAATATATACAAAAGTAACAAGAATAAATATAGATAGTCCTGTTGTATTTGGTAACTAATATCAATATTTTATTTTCCAGTTTAATGCACCTCTGTTTTCTGTATTCTTCAGAATACTCAATAATTCTTACCGCATATCAGCAAATTATTTTGCCATCACCAGAATAATTTTTACAAAGAAAGGTAAATTACAACATACTTATATAATATGTAATAATATGTGACAGCTTGAAAGGAATATTAATTAACCATTATGTCAATTTACAAATTACATAACTGCTTTGCCATTTATTTTATGTGTAAAAATTTGCCTGATGGTGGCAAAGTAATTTGCCAGACTGCATAGACTTCATGAATATCCTAGTGGGTACACAGAAGAAATGTATTTGATTGAACAAAATAAAATAATGACATAAATCGTCCAATTTCTGTTCCCTAATGGAGCTCATCTTGACATGGGGAACTCGTTGGTGATTCTTCCATGCTTCCGAGTAACATCTTCTTCTCTTCTTTTCCTGATGATTTTGAAGTCCATACTTGTGGTTCAAAACATGGCTGAAAAGAGATATAATGTGAATTACAGTAAACTTACGCATGTGAACAGCAACTATGTGCCATGCCTTTTTTCCAGTTACTACTTCAAATGCGGATCCCGTTAAGATGCCTGCAATTAATGTAGAAACTCATCAGATAGCAGCACAACTTGAAAGCTGTTCACTAAGTTCCAGAATGTCTAGTGAGACCTTGAACTTTTGTCTTTTTTTTTATTATCTCTCCCAGGTATAATGTTAGAGTAATAATACGAATGGACAAGAGTGGCAACAAGCAACAGGATTACAATTATTTATACCAAGCACTTCAGAGCCATGTCTCTTTCAAATACATATGAAAAGGCTATGTATCTTTCATTATATTACTAAATATTTGTTTGGTTACTTTCTTAAAACAAATGCCTTTTACAAGCGTGCCTTAAGACATGATCCTGTACACACTACAAGCGGAATGTACACATATTTCTATCCTGGGGTTCTATATTCACAATCACAATGCCTTTCACTTCACACTTTTGGACTGAGTGTGGTAACTTCCAACAATATATGATCATCATGGTCTCCATATTCTCAGCTACCATGTGTCTGGTAACAAGAAATATCACTGCTCATCACAGTCCCTTGTCCAGCGTAACTAAACATCATCCATTTCTTATATTAAAACAGGTAATTCTAAACATTTAACTTTCAGTTTCTCATGTCTCCAAACAACAGAATTCTTAGCTAGTTACTAGGGTGCTTTGTGTCCTATCCTCCGCTGAAAGATATGGATCTAAATACTCTCCCACGCTTTCTACTAAACATGAAGTAAATACACTCATCAAATTTATATACGAGTCAGAGTGCCCACTGCAAGTTCCTTTTAGAAACTGGCATTCACCAAAAACATTTATTGTGGACCATCAGTGCATTTATGCAAAGATATTAGCTTCTACAGTCTACATGTAGTAATACTTTTCTTTGCACAAGTTGATATCATTTTGGGGGGAAAGGGGGGGGGGGGGGGCGGGGG
>Ga0123352_10005640_pt1 | contig 18923 bp, 10 predicted proteins | sample TergutLab28metaG_FD_89700 | JGI IMG/M metagenome (GOLD analysis project Ga0123352, IMG submission 89700) | Labiotermes labralis P1 segment gut microbial communities from Petit-Saut dam, French Guiana - Lab288 P1 | ecosystem: Host-associated > Arthropoda: Insects > Digestive system > Gut ... | reverse complement strand
TGGGCCAGCCCAATCCAGTCCATATACCCACATCCCACCTCCTGGAGATCCATCCTAATATTATCCACCCATCTACGCCTAGGTCTCCCCAGTGGTCTCTTTCCCTCCAGTTTCCCCACCAAGGCCTTATACACCCCCTTCTCCTCACCCATACGCGCCACATGCCCAGCCTGTTGCGCAATGCTTCCCCTGGAAACACTCACCCCGGAGATCCGAGTGGGGGAGTAGTTTACCTCCGGAAATGAACTTGCATAGTAATATTAATGATTTTTGACATGCAAAGCAAACTGTAATTTTTGTGGTCATGCATATGTTCATGCCCACATATGCCTGTCTGTATGCTGGTGTGTAAACACCCGAAGTTTGATGGCACATATTAAATATTGTCAATCTGAGTGTCACGTGTAGGTCTGTGGGCATCCATATGGCACCCATTTTTGTTCTGGATATGGCAAAGCATGTGCACCATTATATGATGTGGCAGGTTGCTTCAGTTGTTCAGGTTATTTCATGTGACTACAGGCACGTCATTGCTCACTGCTATTCCAGTTTGCCATGAGTCAGGGTCACATATTTTAGTTCCATATGTTACTAGGCGTTTTCTCGTCCTTCTTAAAGATGGGGCTAGAAATGTTTTTCTTTGTCCAACTGACACATGTTACATTTGATACACTCATTGTTTATTACATGTTAAAGTTTTGCTGGTGAAATTAAAAATGCTACATATTGAGTGCTTTCTTGCAGGGTTTATTACTGTATGCTTTATCTGTTAACTTGCCCCACGAGTAAAAATCGATTCCTTGGTTTTGTCAGTGATGAGCAAGGTGACATACAGTGTCATGCTTCTCATTTTGTGACTGAGCACAATTGTCAAAAATGCATTTTACTGGGGCTGCTACACCCTCATCCTGAAAAAGGCGTTAGGAACAGCCTGTGGGCTGGGATTTGTAGTTTGAGCAAGCCAGCATGAAGTGGCTGGGTGACATCTGTCAGATAAGATAATAGTCCTGTAGACATCACAGGTTGTGTAGACTGTGTGTGTCACATATTCCCATATGAGAGATCTGTTGATCGATCACCTTCTATCAGACTGTGAGTCTGAATATTGCCATCTTGTTGGAAAGCAATTTTAGCTCCATTTTTGTATCCATTTTTCTCGATTGTTGGAACAACATGATATTTTGAGTCACATGTCTTCAATAATGGTTTCTCCTGGAAAAAAGTTTAGTGAGACAGTATTGCAGTTACTTTTGTGGTGACATCCTCAAACTTTTAAAATTTATGGTTGCTGTAATCATCAGATTTGGCAGTTGCGATTTCTGTAGCCATGTGAAGAAAAAACTTGTACAGGAAAAGTACCCATTAAAGAAAAACTTACACCATCAATTTGTGAAAATTATCAGTTTGATTAATTTGGGTGATGAATAAATTCATAGTTGTGTTTCATTTGAATTGTGTGTGCACATAATCACAAATTGATATACAACACACTTTTTGGTTCATGGTTGTGGGTACAACAATTTGAAAAGTGCAATCAGCAATAGGCTTTTTGGGGCTGTGTGCATGTGTGTGGCTTTCTTGTCTTCCTGATGGTTTTCTGCTTGCTTTAAATTGAGAAATCCAGTCATAGATCAGAGATTCAAGTGATTATGGATTATATTACTCTGTTGTTGGGTCAGTGATTCCCAACATTCTGAAGGACTGTAGTGCCAGCTTCCTTCAAGGGCCAGCACCTCCCACAAGAAGGTATGTCAGGAACCACTGGCCCACTGAGATTGTCATTTTCCAGCAGATGTGAATCTACAGAAACAATACCGTGAGAAGGTATTTTTTTGCATTTCAAAGGATTTTAGTGCCTTCATGATGTTGAGAACTACTTGCACAACAACACAATGTCACATGCAAGCAAACTTGAATATACAGTAACAGTACTGTGAGGAGTGACTAGTGGTACTGGTTTTGTCAGTCAGTAGTTAGTTTCACATTGTACGTTGAAAACTGTGTGCGTGTGCCTGCTTTGTGCTGAGCATGTGTGATGATGCTGGCCGCAGTGGACACAGTGACACTGTGTCTGTCATAGGGTGTGCGTACACAAACAAACTGAACATGTCATAACACACCCTATGACTGTGTGACTAAAACTGAACCAGATGTTCAATATTAAAAGTAGGAAGCTCTTTTACAGTTGTTCTTCATTAACATTTTAGATAGGTTTGTGATGTCAATGCGATCATTTTAGGAGGTGTTCCATGAGCGAGTAAAGGTGTACCAAAACTGGCAGCACTCACAACTTATGCTGAACAAGAAAAGAGAACAGAAAGCAAAGATTGAATTGTCAGGAAAACTAGACAAGGGCAACCAAGCCAGTGTGGAAGTTGTTGAAGTAAGTGCTTGTTAGAATTAAAATAAAAGCTTAGCATAGAGAAGCTGTAAAGCTGTTAACACAGAGATGCAAAAATTTTCCAAAAAACTAGGAACCACCTCAAAATTCTGGGTGCCAGAAGGATGACATAAAGCATGTTCCTTGCTGAGGACTTCAGTGTACAAAATTTAGTTGCCCGGCTGACCTGGAGCCCAAGATTTGTACCCCAGTGTTAATTTGTGTTGAATGTAATGACAGAACACTTGATATCATCCAATGTTACTAATTAATTTTTGATATTTTAATTGCTTTGTATGTAAAATATTTTTTTGTTTTTTTCACATGTTTCTTTTTTGCTGGGTACACTAGTGCATGCTGTCATTTCCCTCAACACCAGTGTATGAACTGTCTTTGTAATCACTGGTATTTCTCTCGCTCTAATCATGAACAAGTATATTGTGTTCTGCATGCATATTTATTATGACATTGTATGCATTGATCAGGGAGCTGGACAAAAGCCAGTTTCTAGTTGATGTCACCAACCAGTCATAACATTTTCTAGTCCATACTGTGGCAACTTCAAGACATCCTAGCAAATACAGTTCCTTTTACAGGGATTAGAAGACTGTCAGAGCTGTTGGGATAGTTAGGTGCATTTACGGTCCAATGAATGTGAACTCAGGTTGTGACTACTGAAGCTGAATGTGAGGTGTTAATGGGACTTGGAGACAAACGTAATAATGATGAGGGTGTGTTTGGGGCATAAAATAAATTGAGAACGGAGACTCATTGAGGAGAATCTGTCACATTACTGTATGAAGAGGCTTGCTTTTCCCACAGTTAAAGAGTTGACTTTCTAAATCGCTGCTGAAACAGTGTCATCATGTGACTCATCATTTGACCTGCGGTGGCTTTTTATGCACCCAAACACGGGCTACCAAATGCTTCTGAGTGGAATAATTGCCCACGTCTGCTACTGTCAACGATGCAGAATGCTCAAGTAGCAACAAGACGGTGTGACCTTTGGGTGTGGATGCAGAATGGCTTGGTCACATGTTCATTGCCACAGAGGGTTGCCAAGGCATGTAAAGTCATGCCATGTCATGAAATGTAGACCTATGGAAAGAAGTAAGTTGCGTGTATGGCGACTTCTTAAACATCCTGTAAAACCTGAGGGTAGTGGAATTGGCTTCTGAAATATTGTATGTATTGTGCATACCTCATCCAACTGCAGTGTATAATGAATCAACCATTGTCACAAAACTTGAGGGGTATGCTAGTCATTTAAAGATACACTTTTTTTTATTGAATGCAGTTGAGTGGGACTAGGTTAGTAATACACAGATTTTTTTATTTGGTTTTTGTTACGTATTGTACATCATGTGTACCACTTCTTCACATGTGTATCCAACGTGAATGATGCAAATCACTCTTTGTTAATTTGGTTGAAAAGTAGGAACTAACAAAAGTAATAGGTGGATGAACAGCCCTTTCTTTCAGCAGTGCCCTTTGCATCATGTGCAGAATATCTATGAGTAAACTCATTGTTGCATTCTAAGTACATAGTTATTCCTTTTCAGTGGGAGGCCAAAGTAGAAAGAGGGCAGGAAGAATTTGACAATATTTCAAAGATGATAAAGAAAGAAATGGAACGATTTGAAGTGAACAGAGTTAAGGATTTCAAAGCCATTATAATCCAGTACCTGGAGAATCTGATGACTCATCAACAGCAGGTAAGAGTTGTGCGAAGTTGTATATCAGTGCCTGTCTGGGTTTCAGAAAACACCACTATCCATATGACAGCAGGACTTGCAACAGTAGCAAGGTACTTAACCCTTTGACGCCGGAATTAAATCCCTCTGAGCAATGCTGCCTGCCAGAATTTTTTACTGGGGATTTTAAATTTTAATGCTTAATCTTAGAAGCAAAAAGCATATCTCATAGACTTTTCCTTCAAATTTAATGAAATAAAATTTTGCACTGTGCTTGAGAATTGGTTAATCTGGGAAAAAATGTTCACCTATTTTTATATTACATTTAGGCTTGTGAATCACATGTATTATATAAAATGTGGTGTAAATAGTTCATTACTAACATAATTCTGGCTGCTGCATTTGGTCTGTGGCACCTTGTATCACTGTTTTATCACAACACACAGTTTTCACAAAGAGGGTGATATATTACAAATTTAGTTTTGTGTGATATTCCGTGAAACAAGACACCACGCACAGGCCCATGTCACATCTTGTGCACTTGTACACTGTGCCGTTTCTTTGGCTGCAAGAACACAGATGGCAGAGCAGTGGGTTGATTCCGCTGGCCGGTGTTTGTTATGGCTACTTCTGCTGAGGCGTCCTGCTGCTACTGTTGTTCTTGTTCTTCTCCTCCTTCCCTTCTCCCCCCTCCTCTTTCTTTTTCTCCTGCTTTTTCTTCTCCCCCTCTCCTTTCTTCTTCTCTTCTCCTCCTCCTCCTCCTCTCCTACACCTTCTCCTTATTCCCATTCTCCTCCTCTTCACCTTCTCCTTCACCTTATTCTCCTTCTCCTCCTCATCCTCCTCTTTCTTCTTCTCTTCTCTTTTTCCTTCTCCTTCACCTCCTCTCCCATCTCTTCCTCCTCCTCCTCCTCATCCTCTCCCATCTCTTCCTCCTCCTCCTCCTCATCCTTCTCCTTCACCTCCTCTTCCTCATTCTTCTCTGCCTCCTTCACCTCCCCCTCCTCCTTTTTCTTCTCCTCCTCCTTCCTCTTCTCATTCTTCTTCTTCTTCTCCTCCTCAAAATAATCTAACATCGTCAGCTTTTGCAACTGATTCCAAGTTGGTGTCAGCAACCAGAATTTCGCTGATGGCTTCCTCCTCAAGTTTTATTTTTTTTCTGGTCATTGTTCGAGACCCACAATCATCTGCCTTGTTTAGACTGCTGTGTATGACTCAGCACATTTTCAGAAATGTAATACCAGCAAGTATGAACTACTTCTACAGTGAGAGCAAAACAGATCTAAAGCTACGATGTGACTGCTGTATAAAAATTCCAGCTATTCGAGTGTGCCCAAGATGTTACTAGATTGACAGCTGTATGTTGCATGTTACTACTCCACAACCCCTACAGATTACCCCAGCACTACAAGAGGCATGTCTGTGGACCATCCTGTAGCTGTAAACATCGAGTTTTGTGGATGTCTCTGATTTTTAAGCATTAGTTTTGTCTGAATTATATGGGTACAGTATGCCACTGATAGCCTTTTTGGTCAACAGCTGCAGTTCGCTTCATAGGCCAGTGTTGATATTTTAACCCACAGTGAACTCCAGAGCAAGTGATGGTCAAAGCAAGCAGTGTCAGAACCTTATTAGTCAGCTGGGAAAAATGCGCAGTTACTATGTGTCTACTTATATATAGGTGTTTGTGGAGGGGTTTAGGAGGTGGAGGGGGTACATTCTGGCTCCAGAATGAAAGCCTGACCTTCAAGGGTCCTGAAGCTTAGCAAGCCACAGCAGTTAACCAAACAGGAGTGAACAAAATTCCTCCAAACTTTGACACACTGTTTGCGACATCTTTAGAATTCATTTGGCTATTTAGAGGGCTCACTGTGTGATGTCTTTAGAAGTTGTTCAGTGTTAGAGGGTTAACAGCTGCATCTTAAATTTGCAGTCCCCTTATCTTATGATCAATCTAGAGGCTAGGTTTGCTGTAACTAACTAACTACCTACATGGAGCAGAGCCCTTCCTGAGAAGCTAACAGTTTCTCACCAGTCAACAAAAATTTCCTACATTTTATACAATACAAAAGTTTGTTTATAATTTTCACAAGAACTCACTGTTTGTCCCTGTCCTGAACTGGGTTAACCTTTAGCATATGGCCTTTGAAAGCTAGGTGACTTCTGCCAGCCAAGGCACTGTTCATATTCAGTGCTCACTGCACCACATTGTTTTCCCTTTTGGGCACAAAAGGTGTACATTTCAAGGGACAGCATTGTCCTGTTGGTCTGTTAAAGGTTAATCTGGTCCATGCCCCCCCACCCATTGTTTTTCTTTTAAGATTCAGTTCAGTATTGTGTGCCCATCTATGCCAAGATATTCCATGTGGTCCCTTTTCTGCAGGTTTCCTCACCGCAAGCCCCCCTCCCCCCTCCATATATGCCACATGGCCCACCTGTCTCTTCCTCCTTGATCTGATAACCCCCCAAAAAAAATTATATATATATGGTGAGAAGCACAAATCATGAAACTCTTCAGTGTGTAATTTTCTCCAGTCTCCAGTTACATCCTCCCTCTTAGGCCCATTTGGGCTTTTCAGTACCCTTGGCCTGTGCAGTTCATTTAATGTAACAGACCAAGTTTCACACCCAGATTAAAACAACATGCAAAAGTACAGTTCTGTATAGTTTAATCTTTGACTTACTGTTCAGTGAAGAAATGGAAATACAGTCTCAACAGTTTATTTGCAGAGACATTCTCTGGATATAGTGTAATGCAGAACTTGATTCTGGGTGATGCTAGTGGGTAGCTGTAGGTTGCATTGGTTCGCAACCTGTGTCATCTGGGCAGTGTTGTGGAATGTGGAGTGTGTGGAATTTATCTACTTGTTCCTGCTGCCATCATCTGTATTGGCGTTCAACTGCCATGAAGGATTGTAACTTATAAAACTGCCTGCCTTACCTTCAGCCATTCCACCTGCAATGCAGCATATCTTCTTTACAGGAGGTTATTTTAAAAATGTTATCCCATGAACAAATGCAAGACCAATTCACATCAAGATAGCAAATAAATCTCTTCCAGATGTGGCAAAGTTGAATTACTGTGGAATGGTACTAACAAATCAAAATTTTATGCCTGGAAGAAGTGGAAGAGGAGGTTAAATTCAGGAATGCTTGCCACCCTTTGGCCTAGAATCTTTTACCTTTCTGTTTGCTGTCCAAAAACATAAAAGTCAAAATATACGAAACAGTAATTCTGTCTGTTATCTGTTATTTTGTGTGGATGTGAAACTTGCTCCCATATTGAGGGAAAAACATGGGCTGAGGGTGGCCTCTGTCCACAGAGTAATGTACCTACTCCATGCCCTCCATTATTAAAAGTTCATTCACATTACGTGTAAAATAAACATTTTTCTTTGTTTCAGCTAATCAAGTACTGGGAAGCATTCCTTCCAGAAGCAAAAGCAATTGCTTGAATCACCATCATGTAATTCTGAACTGTTTGGTATCATGACCAATGGCAGCACCAGCATTCATGCTCATATGGTTTATATTTCGATTCCTTCACCAACATACTGTTGTGTGCTGGGAACTGAAGGATTTGCACTCATAAATGTGCTTTCCTCTGAGTGTGCATTATTTGAGAAATTCATTGCTATTATTTATTTAAGAAATAGCAACCTCAAGGATTTGTAACAGTACAGTGTATATAAGATGTACAGAAAAGGTTCCTGTAATTCACGCTTCATGTTTTAGTAGTTATGCTTCTTTCAGATAGAAGGAAACACCTGTTTTATGGGGCCTCTCATTTTTGTAGGACATGGAACATGATTTGAATTATTTAGTTTGCTACCTACATTGACATATTGTTACATTATTAAAGTGCTCTTTAATATGAGAAGTAAAACCGCATTTTGTGCAGCTTCCTGATATCCACCAGTTTGGTATTTTTACTGTGTATGGGTGAGTTCAGTAACATCCATAGGTATGTCAGATTGTGTAACAGATCTACTATTGGCACTCCATATTTCAGTACACTCAGTTCTTGAGGTTTATAAAGCTACAGCAACTTTGCTTGCTTGCTTTTTTTTTTCCTTCTTCTTCTTCTTTTCCCCATCCTTTTTCTTTTTCCAGTTACAGTTGGCTGCTGATTTAGTGGTTGATAGCACACATGTGGATACAGAGACAAAAAACATGTCTTTTGTTGTATATCATTAACCTCAGTTGCGTTAGTTCCATTATTAGCATCAGTGTTCTGAATTTGCAGAAATAAATACTTTGAAGTTTGCCCTTCATCTGGGCTAAAACTGCAAGCAATGACATACCTCCTACAACAGTGATGCTATATTTTGACCCTGCATTGCTCTTAATGTGCTGAAAACTGCAGACTGCTGTTCACAGGGAAAAGAAATTGCAGGGTGTCACAAAAATGTAAATGTTTACTCTTCTTTTCCTGTTGCCTTTGAAATGATGATGAGAATTTTTGTTATAAGCGCTAATGGTGGTATATTATGCAGTGCTAAAAGTCTGTGTTTGTACGTAATGTTATCAGGAAAGTGACCACATTTTTTGTTTAGCATATGCGGTGAAATATTCTTGTTTCCAATTGATGCGTAGTTAAGTTGTGTCATATTAAGAAGTTACAAACAACAGTACTGAAGAACTCTAAGATTTTTTTTATTATGTTGTTTGAATTTGGAGCTCTGTAAACAGTCGAATTTGAATCTCTGTAAACAGATTAATTTAGAGCTCAACAGGTGAATTTCCTCCTCTATTGATATGTGATTTATATTATACTGATGTTTTGCAGCAGTTGTAATGCAGCTGACTGCTGCCTGTTATGTTTAAAGTTGCATTTACATAGTAATACCAGTTATGTAAATTTTTCATTGTTGCTGGTATAAATTTGACATTAAATGTTGATGTTATTTGACAAGAACTGCTGTCATTTTTGTCACTTCCAAAGGAACCTTGCAGAAGTTACCTCAGATCCAAGTGTAAGACAGACTTAGTGGGCTCATGAAGGAATTTTCTGTGGCATCGCACCTTACGAAGAGGGGTGTATTCTCCAGTCTAGATAGGTTTCATTTAGACATTGTCTGTGTTCTGTTTGGTGGAAAAATGACATTTGTAGTACAGTTATAGCTCATTAGTTTATAGTCCTGGTCGTAACTGTTCAGAGCATGCCTTATTGAACTGAAACACTCTTCTGGAAGCTGCTATATTAAAATGCATGATTACAAGAAAGTAAAATATTTCTGAAGTTTTCAATAGATGGTTTGTATGACAGTGCCCATTAGAAGCTCTGACTAGTTACACAGGACATTTTTTGTTTGTCTCTTCTACTATCATTTTCATGTGCAAGTGCAGTAGCATTACTACATGGAGGGAAAGTAAAGAGACTACATAAATAAAAGTGGCTTCTTCTGGAAAGGGTAAAGGGATTATACCTGTGAAACATTTACTCTTATACAGAATGGAGAATGCATAAGTTATGGTAGTCTTGAAAATTAAATCAAACACACTTCCTTTCTGCGCCATGACAAGGCCATCTATACCTGCTGATTTTACTGACCTTGTCTGTAGTCATAATACCTTCAAATTCTACCACCTCATCTGTTATCAGAAACATTAAGGGTGAGTTAAAAAACAACTGTTTTGTCATTTGGAGTTCTCACAGTGGTAACTATGAGAAATGCTGTGACACTGTTGTCTGGTAGATATTTCTCAACTTGCATGGTACCACATTCCAGAAGAGAATCGAAGCCACTGTCATGAGACTTAAATGTCACAAATAATATTTAAAGCCATTTAAATTGAATACTGAAACATTTACTTGGTAATTTCTGCAGCCAGCGTGATGTAGTGAGGATAGTGGCTGGGCTGTGTGCTGGATGTTTCAGGGTTCAATTTCCAATTCTAGTTGTGAGGTGTGTCATCCCCGTTGTGTGTAGAAAGACTAATGGTGAGGTAAATAGTTGTGTTTTCATGACTGATATTTACCTCACCATTAGTCTTACAATTCTAGACCCACTCCGGGGCCTATTCATCATCCTATTCAGCGAGCAGGTTGGTTCTTTCCCCCAGGAGTAAAGTGAACGGGCATGAATCTGACCAATCACCCCTATCAGTGGAGCTTTACCTCTATTCCTGTATGCTGTTGTGGTGTCAGCAAGGACACCGTAACGGTCTTAGGTGCATTTTCATAAGTCATAGTTTTGTCATGTCTTTGTGTTCATCTGCTGTGTGAGTGCAGCTGCCACAGGACAGATTTTCATGAAATTTGAAACTGGGGACTTAATGAAAAACTTTATATTGAGAAGTATGTTTATATTGCTTACAGTAATACAAAATGTTTTGTATCTCAACCGCAGCATGAAGGGAACCCATTGTTATATTGCCATGGCAGCACTGAACAATGACATGTAGGTCAACAGCAAACAGCAGGTATGTATTGTTGTGTACATTGCAACAGTGGTTACACAACAAACAGCAGGTATGTACATGGCAGCAGTGGTTACACAGCAAACAGCAGGTATGTGTTGTGTGTACATGGCAACAGTGGTTACACAAACATACCACAATGTTAACTCTACATGAAGAATTAATAAGTAATGTTTTGGAAGTATGTTGATCAGTGACATTGAGCAGCATTGAAATGACAATCCATTTACTGTGTTGATGAATTATTGGCATTTAGAAATGACTCATACTGTGTATATATATATATATATATATATATCTATGTATGTAGAGTTACAAATTTGAATGCAAATGTCTGTGATCTGAAGCTGTTACTGTCGCAGAGTCCCTTAGGCAAACTGTACCTCATCATTATGAATATTCTGTTCTTTGTTTCTGTGACATGCTTCACATAATCAGATATATTTCAGTAAGGGGAATTTTCAGGTGAGGCATCCACATTGGGTTTTCAATAATTAATAAAGTATATCATTTTATAGTCCAACACAACTTTATTATATATAATATATTTAGTTAAAGTAACATAGCAGCAACATGTTTTGGCTTGCATGAAGCCATCTTCAGGCTGTAACTTAAAAGGATTTTAATATACAATTGGCAACACCTTCAAATTATGAGATCTCATTTGCATTTCTTGATTAATGCAACAAATCAGAATATAAAATGTAAAATAGCATGGGATAATAGAAACATATAATGTTTAAACTTTTGCTTATGATGGAAATCTTATGTAGTGGCAGTCTTGTAGAAGTTATAGCTGTTGTGATATTATTTAAGACCCACTTCACTCAGATGGTGGGAAGTCTTTGTCATGGTGTATGTGGAGTGCTCCACCTACGCCGTAAAAGAAGCCCCATAAAGACTTCCCATCATCTGAATGAAGTGGATCTTAAATAATATCGCAACAACTACCACTTCTACAAGATTGTTCAAGTGATCAAATTGAACAGAATGTGATGGGCGGTTCATGTAGCATGTATGGGGGAGGGGAAAGGTGAAGGCAGGGTTTTGGTTTGGAAACCTCAGGGACAGAGACCACTTGGAAGACCTACATGTAGGTGGGAGGATAATATTAAGAAGGATCTTCAAGAAGGTGGATGGAGGGGTATGGACTGGATTGATCTGGCTGAGGATAGGAACAGGTGGTGGGCACTTGTAAATGCGATAATCAACCTTCAGGTTTCATAAAATGCTGGGAATTTGTTGACCAGTTGAGAACCGGTCAGCTTCTCAAGGACTCTACTCCATGGAGCAATATTGCTGTATTCACTTGTTAGTTGTCCTGTCTTGCTTGCATGTGTGATGTACTAGTTAGCATCGAAATGAGCCTGTCAACAAGACGCGCGTTAAATAGTGGTTGAAATGGTAGTGGCCTTTCTATCGACCGATCTGTCACCGCTTTTGCCTAAACGTCTTATGGCAAGCCACGTATGTCGGTATAGGGGTCACCCATGGTGTTACCGGGTTGTTAGTAGACCGGGTAGGGTATAGATGGCAGCACAGTTCTATTTGGTCAGATGTGTGGCCAATGTATATGTACATAGTCTGCGACCACACAGCAAGAGGGTGTGTGCGTGTGTGTTTATGTTTCGAATTCTGTACGTTTTTGGAAACTAAATTATTTCCAGTGAGAAAATGGTCGTCCATAATGTCGTGGACGTTATTACAAAAGGAAGACTGCCAAACGCAGACACCACTAGAGGCAGAAGGTTCATGTGAACTGTAAGCAATTATTCTTAACAGTTTCTGTAACAAGGTTTGGTTCAGTTGAAAAGAGCAAGGCGTATTTCAGAAAACGTGATACGACAGCCGTGACACTGTAGGCTGTAAGTATTTTCAGGATATCCCAGTGAACGTGCGTCACACCTTTATTTAAAGGTTAGGAAGGAAATTGGTTATAGCTCGCAAAGTCACGTCCTTGACATTCTGCCACATAACCTTTAAGTTTAAATTGACAGGTAGTGCGCACCGATTATGGTAGTGGGCGTTTGTTTAACTTTCTTGGGTATGTATTGAATCCTTCATATTTTATAAAAGAATTACCTTCTGTTGTATGTGAATTTCACAGAAAAGGTCCAGTCAGCAATGCCCTAAGGACCACATATTCTGTATTGCGTGATTTTGCTGCGTATTGTCTGTGAATGTGACAACAGTACATTGGTGGTGGCCTTTTTTGAACATGATAAGAAATCAGTGGGTCCAATAAAAGTAGAGAATGCCTTGTTGCAGTGAGTAACCATTAATCTAAGGAAGATGTGGTGACACAGTTGGTCAATTCAATAACAGAACTGGATTAAGCATACCTGTCAACAGTTTTGAAGTTTACCTTAAAGTGGTCAAAACTGCAAGTGTGCCATTTGAGTTATTTAAGTGAAATGGGCTGTAAGAAGCACTCGCTAATAATCTTACCCCCATATTATCCAAACAGTAGGTTGAGGTTTGAGGCAAGTAATCTGGAGGGAAAATCCTAAAAAAGAATAGTTGATATCGTTTGGAAGCCATCATTCCTTTTTAGTTTACATTGTTCAGTTCATATAGCATTGAACAACAGGGTAATGAATCAATAATGTTTGGGAATGTGGAAGGAAGTGTAGCCATACTTGCTGTACAGAATGTACATCTTCATGTTTGCAGTCAACTATAGAATTAACCAAGAAATGAAGTTGCTATACAGAAGTTATTTTGGTTTTGTGCATTCAGTCTCTTGATGTGTCTTCACTTCATGAGCATGTGTACTGTTTTATATGTCTAAGGAGTGCTGAAACAGATTAATTTTCAGCAGAATGTTGTAAAATTATGTAAAAGCAGTCTGATTCACTTCCTCTCCCACAGAATAAAATAATTTCAGTTTTGAATATAGCCACATGTTTGCAGCTCTTTGTGTTGTAGGGATGGAGACGAAGTACAGAGAACTGGTGTGATTCACTCTTTGCCATTACTTGCTGCAGCAGACCAGCCACAATGCTTGCAGCAGGTACGTTATTTCGTCATGCTGTCATCTTGTGTGTCTGTGTTAGCATGCTGGCACACAGATAGGATATTTCTACTTGTGAATATGTCCTGAATAACGGGAGCCTATCCAAGTCCTTATAGGTTCTGAGGCTGGGAGTAAGGACATGTAGACCATGGAAATGACCACCTACTGCCTAGTCATATTGAGCATGTGCACCTATGCATAGAGTTTTGTTTTCATGCCCAAATAAAATTGCAGGCTATGGTGGTTATGGCTGTGGGCTGGATGACAGGAATTGCAGTTCAATTCTGGAAAAGGAAGGAAATTTTTCTCTACTCCAGTATGTCTAGGGTGCCTCCAGGGCCCACCCAGTCACCTATCTAGAGAATACTGGTGACTACTTCCACTGGGGTAAAGGGGTCAGTGCATGAAGTTAACCACTTTCACCTACCAAGTGCTGAGGTTATGAATGAGTGGACTCTATCTGCTTCCCCATCATGATGTGCACAGCGACAACTTGTAATGGAAAGGCTCATATTTGTAAACTCTTTGAATACCAGTTTTGATGTGATGGTAAAGAAACAGATTAGAGTCCATTCTAATGTAGATGTGTATTGATATTTGGGTGATTATAATTTTTTGAACTGTTAGATGTGGTATAACTAAGTATATAGCTCCATGGAGCAGTGTCCTTCTTGAGAAGTTAAAAATATTGTGCTAGTCAAGAAATTCACATTTTGCAGAACCCTAAGGTTCATTCCTCCATTCACAAGAGCCCACCACTTTTCCCTGTCCTGAGCCAGAACAATCCAGTCTGTGCTGCCCCAACTGATTTCTTTAAAATCCATTTTAATATTAATCTCCCAGTTACATGTGGTATTGACTATTCTGCAGAATTTTTTCTCATACTCTATACTGTTATATCAGATTGAGGCTCCTTATAATGACCTTTGGTTGACGTCTGGATAGTAAATTATTTTTGAAATAGAACCCCAGTAAAAGTTGTGATCCCCCCGAAGGTATCCCTACTTTGGCATAGTGGTGGGGCTTGTGTGGTCATATGATCCCGAGAGCTATGCTGGCGGTAGCGAATGCTACTGGTAGGGTCTCCCATGCCAGACATGTCAAGGGTGATGCCCAGACAAAGAGGGATACCCTGGCCCTCCAGGTTGGGGGTTGGGTGTGAGGCTAACATCCCACCCCATAAAAAAATATATTGTTATGAGACCTCAAGGAAATGAAGCCAGATGGATATTTCAGCAATGATACACAGCAATATGCAGGGGTCTGTGGCTAGGGACACAGAACAAATTGGAATTAAAGATTGGCACCTGGAACGTTCGCTTGTTGTATAGAGCAGAAGCATTAAAGATGCTTATAAAGCAGATATAGTAGCCCTCCAAGAGATATGATGCATGGGCAGCGGAATCCTGGAAAAATGAGGCTGTATCCTCTTCTATAGTTGTGACAACAAAGATCATTTATTGGGTACTGGGTTTCTAGTTTCTAAAAGAATCAAGCACATAATTATAGATTTTACACCTCTGGTCCCTAGCATTTGCACTTTGAGAAAGAGGGTAAAAACTTTTTTAATTGCAGTATAGTTAAGGGCCATGTGCCCACAGAGACATCTAATGATGAAGAAAAAGATGGATTTTTTGATGCCCTAGAAAGACCCTATGATATAAGCCCAAGAAATAACATAAAAATTGTTCTCGGTGACTATCACGCACATGTGGGTATGGAAGCGGTCAATTTTCCCACAGTTGGCAATTGCAGTCTTCACAGTCTCACAAACGACAAAGGATTCTCACTGATACATTTTGCAGTATCACGGAACATGATCACAGGATCAACATTCTACCCATTTAAACATTTCCATAAGAGTAACGGAGGTCACCTGAAGGTGTAACATTAAATCAGATCATTGTATAATTGATGGAAGACATAAATCTAACCTAATGGATGTCAGGTCATACTGAGGTGCCATTATTAATTCCTATCACTATTTGGTTATTGCCTATATAAGAACCCGAATATCAAATGTTAAGATTGTAACTGGCATTAGAACCAGTAAATACAATGTATCTAAATTGACATCTTCTGCAGTGGCAGAACAATACAGGCAACAAATAGAAGAAAAGCTGAATCATATTACAGTTAATGAACAGGACAAAGGACAAAAAACTGTGGGAGAGAAGATGTAAAACAGTCATTAATTCCATGGCTGAAGAGGTGCTGGGCCTCATGGAACCAGCACATGAAGGAACGTGGTTTGATGCTGAATACCAGGTTGCCACAGAAGACAAAAACGAAGCATATAGGAAGATGCAACAAGGATATTGTATCAGAAGCTTAATAGAAGAGTACAAGGAAAAGAGAAAACAATCTACAAAAGAAAGAAAAAAGAGTGGATGAACCAGGAATTAGAAAATATGGAATTGCCAAGTAAAAAAATATGGATGCAAAAAATTTTACAAGGAAATTAACATGGCTAGAAAGCAATTCAAGCCAAGAGTTAATATATGTAGGCATGAGGGTGGATCATTAATAAGTAATAAACAGGAGACACTCAACAGATGGGTAAGACACTTTGGCAGATTATTAAATGGAAGGACGCATAATGAATGTGTTACTTTACTACCACAAATAGGAATCAAATATTGAAGGGAAAGACACAGGACACAACAGATGGCCCACAACTGAGGAAATTGAAGGGAAAGACACAGGACACAACAGATGGCCCACAACTGAGGAAATTGAAGGGAAAGACACAGGACACAACAGATGGTCCACAACTGAGGAAATTCAAACAGCACTGAAGAAATTAAAAACTGATAAACCTCCTGGGACAAATGATATTCCAACCGAAACTAAAATTTGGCAGTGATAGACTAAAGCAATGGCTGAAGCATACATTTTCATCAATATGGATCAATAAATATATCCCAAAAGAGTGGCTTAAAGGAATTGTATGTCCACTGAATAAGAAAAGTAACCAGTTGGAATGTGCTAACTATGGAGGCATCACTCTGTTAAGTATAACATGTCAGGCATTTTGTAATATCTTGTACACAAGACTCCTTCCTCATGTAGAAAGAAAATTTGGACATTACTAAGCAGGATTTCACCTAAGAATATCAATAATAAATCAGATTTTTGTATTACAACAAGTTTTGGGAAAGAAGAAAGAATTTAGAATCTCCATCCACCTACTTTTTTATTGATTTCAAAAGTGCATATGTCAGCGAACGTATGAAGCCATGAATGAACTAAATATTCCAGATACATTAATCAGGTTGGTAAAATGATAATGTCTAACATGCAGAGCCAGATCAAAATTCAGTCAAAGCTCTCACCATCCTTCATAATACACAACAAGGAGATGCACTGGCATGCCTACTTTTTAATATAACATTGGAATATGCAATTAGAAAGTCAGGCATACAAACAAGAGAGACCATATTCTACAAGTCTGCCCAACTTATGGCTTATTCTGACAACATGGTTATCATTGGCATGTCTTTAGCATCATTGAAAGAAGCTTTTCAATTACTTGAATAGGCAAGTAAGGACTTGGGATTAGGTGTCGACAAAGGCAAAACTAAATATATGATAGCAGCAAATACCCAGAATTGCAGCAAGCCCTGCACCATTGAAATAGGAAGATACTACTTTGAAAGTGTTGATAGCTTTACATATCTTGGTTCATTGGTGACTGGTGACAGTGATGTCTCAGAAGAAATCACAGACCACCTTATAGCCACTAATAGATCATATTTTGGACTAAAAGTTCAGCTTAAGTTACAGCTACTTTCCAGGAAGACGAAAATTCTTATGTATAGAACACTTGTGAGGCCAGTAGTTACATACGCCACAGAAACCTGGACTGTGACAAAAGATGATGAAAGAAGACTGAGAATCTTCATTAGGAAAATCCTTTGCAGAATATATGGTCCAATATGTGAGAGGGGCAGTGGCAGAAGTGATACAGTAGAGAATTAGAAGAGCTTTACAATGAACCAAATATAGTTAATATAATAAAATCCAGTAGACTGAAGGGGGCAGACCATTTTGTGCAAATGGATGAAAACAAATTACCTTAAAAGATATTATGGGCAAACCCTGGAGGTCAACAAGGATGTGGCCGACCGAAATCAAGATGGATTGGTGGGGTAGAGGAAGATGCAAGGAAACTGGGTTCTAGAAATTGGCTGGTGGCTGCCCAGGATAGAGGTCACTGGTGACATTGCTTGAAGAGGCCAAAGCCCACCCAGGGCTGTAGAGCTGATGATGATGATGTGCAGCACCTACAGGACCAAAGTTTAGCATATATCACAGTTTTTCACACGTTAGAACATTATGCCTAATGTGTATCTTAGGGTACATAACACCTTCATGGACAGACCTAACTATTTAACCTGTCTGTGCTAGGTTTAAATGCCCACAGCATTTCTTCAGGGCTGAAGTTTTACACACAGCATGTGGCCATTTACATTTCTAGTACACAGTGATTTACAGAATAAGTAATAGAATTACGGTTTCAAACTGCCAAGTCCAAATGGCTCTTATGGTCTGTAATCTTTAGGATTTCTTAACAGATCTTGTTATGCATTTATGTTTTTACCATTCATGCTACATGCTCCACCCACTTTATCATCATTAATTTTATTGTCGTAATACTTGGTTTGGAATGCAAGTAATAAAGTGCCCCAGAACCCATTGACTAGGAGTCTGGGTGGGAGACAGGACCGTAAAATCCCTTGCGACTACCAACAGTTGAACCACAAATCCACAGTCGTTAGTATGTGGCACTGTTACTGCATCAACTGAGGTACCCCAGCCCCAGGGTAGACAGCTGAAGAATGTAATCAAATGAACCACCAAACAGTCTGTGACTGTGTTTAAGAGACTGGAACAGTTGAACATGTTTGTGTGTGTTTTAGGTTTTGTCAAGTGTGAGTGCAGAGTTCCCTGTAGCTGCCAGTTCCACTTTCCTCACGATCCTGGAGAAGAAGTTGGTTCCTCCACACACCTTCACACAGACTTTCTTGCAGAGCATTTTGTCTACCATAGATAGCAGAGATCCAGGTACTGGCATCCTTGTTCTTATATTTCTTCACTCTTACATTTATATGCTGATTTTGTATCTCGTTAATATCAGTTTTAAATACAGATTTTTTTTGTTGTTTTTTAGTCAGATTTTGATTCTGAATATTTAAAATACAACTCTGTATTTTTTATGTTTGCCATCATACTATATGCAATAAAAGAAATAATGTTTGTTTGTTTGTATGTATGTATGTATGTGTATACAGGGTGTCCCAGGAGGAAAGGACCTAACTTCAGGAGAGTGTTCCTTAGGTCAAACTATAACGATATAACCCAAAACACCTATATCCAAAGTTCAATGGTTACGGAGATATTGGCCAGA